>Ga0209226_10000032_pt1 | contig 101118 bp, 68 predicted proteins | sample BarGraNGADG00212_2_FD_184497 | JGI IMG/M metagenome (GOLD analysis project Ga0209226, IMG submission 184497) | Arctic peat soil microbial communities from Barrow, Alaska, USA - Barrow Graham LP Ref core NGADG0011-212 (SPAdes) (version 2) | ecosystem: Environmental > Terrestrial > Soil >...
GTGATATCCTATACCTTGCCCACGGGCTGTTTACGGACAGCAACAGTAACGGTCAATCCATTACCGGCAGTTATCACGGGTACTACAACAGTATGCCAGGCTTCCACCACAACCCTGACTGATGTCACAGCAGGCGGGACATGGAGCAGTGCCACCCCGGCAGTAGCTACAGTAGTTGCAGGAACAGGAGTAGTAACAGGAGTATCAGGAGGGACCTCTGTGATATCCTATACCTTACCTACAGGTTGTTTAGTAACAACAACAGTAACGGTCAATCCATTGCCTGCAGTAATCACAGGTACTACAACTGTATGCCAGGCTTCCACCACAACTCTGGCAGATGCGACAGCAGGAGGGACATGGAGCAGTGCCACTCCGGCAGTAGCGACAATAAGTGCAGTCGGAGTAGTAACAGGAGTATCAGGAGGAACCTCTGTTATATCATATACTTTACCCACAGGGTGTTTAGTAACGACGACAGTAACGGTTAATCCCTTACCGGCAGTAATTACAGGTACAACAAACGTATGCGTAGGCTTAACCACAACATTGGCAGATGCCACAGCAGGAGGAACCTGGAGCAGTGCAACACCGGCAGTAGCTACAGTAGTTGCAGGAGGAGTAGTAACAGGCGTTTCAACAGGGACCTCTGTGATAACCTATACCTTACCCACGGGCTGTTTAGTAACTGCAACAGTAACGGTCAATCCATTACCGGCAGTAATCACGGGGACGACAAGCGTATGCATAGGCTTAACCACAACATTGGCAGATGCGACAGCAGGAGGGACATGGAGCAGTGCGACACCGGCAGTAGCGACAATAAGTGCAGTCGGAGTAGTAACAGGAGTTTCGGGAGGAACCTCTGTGATATCCTATACCTTACCCACGGGCTGTTTAGTAACAGCAACAGTAACGGTCAATCCATTACCGGCAGTAATCACAGGGACGACAACTGTATGCGTAGCCTCCACAACCACATTGGCCGATGCCACAGCAGGAGGGACATGGAGTAGTGCCACCCCGGCAGTAGCTACAGTAGTTGCAGGAACAGGAGTAGTAACAGGAGTATCAGGAGGAACCTCTGTTATATCATATACTTTACCCACAGGGTGTTTAGTAACGACGACAGTAACGGTTAATCCCTTACCGGCAGTAATTACAGGTACAATAAACGTATGCATAGGCTTAACCACCACACTGGCAGATGCCACAGCAGGAGGGACGTGGAGCAGTGCCACCCCGACAGTAGCTACAGTAGTTGCAGGAACAGGAGTAGTAACAGGAGTATCAGGAGGGACCTCTGTGATATCCTATACCTTGCCCACGGGCTGTTTACGGACAGCAACAGTAACGGTCAATCCATTACCGGCAGTTATCACGGGTACTACAACAGTATGCCAGGCTTCCACCACAACCCTGGCTGATGTCACAGCAGGCGGGACATGGAGCAGTGCCACACCTGCTGTTGTTACAGTAATTGCAGGAACAGGTGTTGTAACAGGAGTATCCGGTGGAACCTCAGTGATATCATATACATTACCCACAGGGTGTTTAGTAACAGCAACAGTAACGGTCAATCCATTACCGGCAGTCATCACGGGTACGACAACTGTATGTCAGGCTTCCACCACAACATTGGCTGATGCCACAGCAGGAGGAACATGGAGCAGTGCAACACCGGCAGTTGCTACAGTAGTTGCAGGAACAGGAGTAGTAACAGGAGTATCAGGCGGGACCTCTGTGATATCCTATACCTTGCCCACGGGCTGTTTACGGACAGCAACAGTAACTGTCAATCCATTACCGGCAGTAATTACAGGTACTATAAGTGTATGCGTGAGTTCCACCACAACCCTGGCAGATGCCACAGCAGGAGGAACATGGAGCAGTGCCACTCCGGCAGTAGCTACAGTAGTTGCAGGAGGAGTAGTAACAGGCGTTTCGGGAGGGACCTCTGTGATAACCTATACCTTACCCACGGGCTGTTTAGTAACTGCAACAGTAACGGTCAATCCATTACCGGCAGTAATCACGGGGACGACAAGCGTATGCATAGGCTTAACCACAACATTGGCTGATGTCACAGCAGGAGGGACATGGAGCAGTGCCACACCTGCAGTAGCTACAGTAGTTGCAGGAACGGGAGTTGTAACAGGAGTATCAGGGGGAACGTCTGTGATATCATATACATTACCCACGGGGTGCTTAAGAACAGCAACAGTAACGGTCAATCCATTACCGGCAGTAATCACAGGTACGACAAGTGTATGCATAGGCTTAACCACAACATTGGCAGATGCGACAGTAGGCGGGACGTGGAGCAGTGCAACACCGGCAGTAGCTACAATAAGTGCAGTCGGAGTAGTAACAGGAGTTTCAGGAGGAACCTCTGTCATATCCTATACCTTACTCACGGGCTGTTTAAGAACAGCAACAGTAACAGTCAACCCATTACCGGCAGTAATCACGGGGACGACAAGTGTATGCATAGGCTTAACCACAACATTGGCAGATGCGACAGCAGGCGGGACGTGGAGCAGTGCAACACCGGCAGTAGCTACAGTAGTTGCAGGAACAGGAGTAGTAACAGGAGTCTCCGGGGGAACCTCAGTGATATCCTATTCCTTATCCACGGGCTGTTTAGTAACAGCATCAGTTACGGTAAATCTATTACCAACGATAATCTCAACAGGGACGGTTGGCGCTGTATGTTACAATGTCGGAGCACAAACAACCACTATGGCCTACTCGTCAACGACTAATATTCCTACATCATATAGTATAGATTGGGCAACTCTTTCAGATCAGAGCAGCACACTAAATGTCTTTAATCCAGGAGCAGGAAATGTGACAGGAATAATTATTCCGGCAGGTACTGTAGCCGGAACATATACTGGGATCATGACTGTCATTACTATCAATGGATGTACAGCTATCCTTCCTGTAAGTGTAACAGTGAATCCACTTCCTGCTGTATCAGCAATAACAGGCGATGCATTCCTTTGTAATAATGCAACTAACAAGGTTTACCAGGTTGTAAACCATGGAGCAACTTCAGCATATACATGGACAGTACCTGGTGCCATTCTGACAAAGACTTTTGATGCCAACCTCTATTTCATTCTGGTGGATGCTACCGGCACAACCGGTTCAGGTAATATACAGTTAACGGAGACAATTATTGCAACTGGATGTTCAGCAACAGCAGTACCATTTAACGTAACAGTCTCCCCTGTAGCTCCCGGAGTCACAGTTACCGGATTACTAAGCGTATGTCAGGGTCAGGCCGGAGTATCTTATTCTGTTCCGAATAATGCCGGTTCAACATATTCGTGGACTATACCAGCGGGAGCTTCAATAACCTCAAATGCTGTCCTCAACACTATACTGGTTACATTCTCTTCTTTAGGAGGTGATGTGTCAGTTATTGAAACAACTGCCGGACTTTGTACAACTGTTCATAGTCCCGCCACTGTAGTAGTAAATCCCTTACCAACAGCTTATAACGTAACAGCTCCGGTAGCCTATTGTTCAGGCGATCCCGGTGTAACTGTTACATTATCTAACTCACAAACAGGTGTAAACTATCAGCTTTATAATTCACTTGGTGTGGTCGGTGCTCCGCTCGCAGGAACAACTGGCTCAGCACTTACATGGGCAAATAAAGTTTTTGAATCGTATCATGTGGTAGCTACAAACGCAACAACAGGCTGTGTTGCAACAATGAACGGAACAGTTGTGGTAAGTGTTAATGGTATTGTTCCTGGATCAATTGCACTCGACCAGACCATCTGCGAAAATGATAATCCTAATCCGTTCACCAGCGTGGCTGATGCCATCGGAAGCGGTCTTATTTCTTATCAGTGGCAGTTAAGTTCAGACGGAATAACTTACGGTAATATTTTAGGTGCAACTTCTTCTGTTTATAGTTCTGCTCCTCTTATAGCAGATACATGGTACAAGCGTATTGCAATATCAAGTCTTGGTACAAGTACATGTTCTTCTCCTTCCAATATTAGTAAGGTAACTGTAAATAACTTTGTCGCCGGTTCAATATTAGGTGTTCAGACTATTTGCGACGGTTCAGTCCCGGCTGCCCTTACGAGTGTCACACCTACCGGCGACGGAGTATTCACCTATCAGTGGAAAGACAGTCCCGATGGTATTACATTTGCCAATGTTGCAGGTGCTTTAAGTGAAACCTATGCCCCTGGTATACTTAATCAGGATACCTGGTACAAGAGGGAAGTAACATCCACATTCCTTGGCAAGGCATGCGCAAAAGAGACCAATTCTGTAAGGGTATCTGTTAACAACTTCGTTCCCGGATCAATATCAACAGCCCAGACAATATGCGATGCTACAGCACCTGATGCATTTACAAGTGGCCCTCCATCAGGCGACGGTACATTTACCTACCTGTGGCAGAGCAGTCCTGACAACGCTACCTGGTCTGACATACTAACAGCTACCAGTGCAACATACACTTCACCTGCACTTACAACAGATACATATTACAGACGCAGGGTTACCTCAACACTTAATGGTACACCATGTTTACTATATACAAACTCTGTACTTGTTATTGTAAATAATTTTGTTCCCGGCTCAATAGCAGGCGATCAGACAATATGCGAAGGAACAGCCCCTATTGCATTCACAAGTGGACCTCCTTCAGGCGACGGAGCTTATACATACAGATGGCAGATGAGTCTTAACGGAATAGCCTTCTCAGATATTTCAGGAGCTACTTCAGAGCCATACTCCCCGCCTGTACTTTCTGCTGATACATGGTATAAAAGGCTTGTAACATCAACACTTAACAGCAATACCTGTATTTTAGAAACCAATGTTGTAAAAGTTACAGTTGTAAACTTTAGCGCAGGCTCGATCTCTTCATCACAGACAATATGCAATAGCACAGCCCCTGCAGCCTTTACCAGCGTAGATGCATCAGGCGATGGAGCCTTTACATATCAGTGGAAGGATAGTCCTGACGGAACGAGTTTCACAGATATTGGCGGAGCTACTCTGGCAACTTATGCCCCGGGAGCTCTTACAGCTGACAGATGGTATAAGAGAGTAGTTACATCAACCCTGAATCTGGTGCCCTGTATTCTGGAGACAAACATTATAAAAATTACAGTCAATGTATTGGGTCAGGTCAATGATCCTGCCGATCAGGTGGTTTGTAACGGAACTAATACAGCATCAGTTAATTATGTTACCACCAATACAGGAGGAGTCTCAACTTTTACATGGACAAATTCGGATATTAGCATCGGCCTTGCAGCAACAGGCTCAGGCGATATTTCATCATTTACGGCAACAAATGTTACGACAGCACCAGTAGTAGCTACGATAGCTGTAACCCCTCATTACACAAATAATTCAGTAACATGTAACGGACCAACACAGACCTTCACAATAATAGTCAACCCTACAGGTCAGGTTAATGACCCGGCCGATCAGGTATTATGCAACGGAGCGTCAACCGCAGCAGTTAATTTTACATCGAACAACACAGTCGGAGTTACAACCTATACCTGGACAAATACGGCATCAGGCATCGGGCTTGGGGCTTCAGGCGCAGGGAACATAGGATCGTTTCCTGCAGTAAATACAGGGACAGTGCCAGTTGTTGCGACCATAACCGTAACTCCTCATTTTGCTAACGCTTCTGTAACCTGCGACGGTCCTGTTCAGCTCTTCACGATCACTGTCAACCCTACGGCGCAGGTCAATGCTCCGGCCAATCAGATATTATGTAATACTTCTGCAGTATCTGCAGTAACCTTTGGTACAACAAATACAGGAGGTTTAACGACCTATGCATGGACCAACGACAACATAACGATAGGTCTTGCAGCCAGCGGCACAGGTAATATAGGATCTTTCGCAGGCACTAACGCAGGTACCTCCCCTGTAACCGCCACAATCGTTGTTACGTCAACATTTACCAACGCATTTGTAAGCTGTACCGGTCCTACACAGACCTTTACCATAATAGTCAACCCGACAGGTCAGGTCAATGATCCTGCCGATCAGGTACTATGTAACGGCTCAGCTACCACAGCAGTCAACTTTACCACATCCAACACAGGTGGAGTGCCTACTTACAGCTGGACGAACTCAGCAACAGGTATAGGTCTTGCAGCCTCAGGCACAGGCGATATAGGAGTGTTTACAGCATCGAATATTACCACCTCACCGGTAGTTGCCATGATCACAGTAACACCACATTTTGCCAATGGATCACTTACATGTAACGGACCTGTTCAGACCTTTACCATAACTGTCAATCCGACAGGTCAGGTTAATGATCCATTAGATCAGGTAGTATGTAATGCAGCAAACACAGCGGCTGTTAACTTTACAACCAATAATGCCGGAGGAGTAACTACTTATAGTTGGACCAACGACACGCCAGGCATAAATCTGCTGGCTACCGGAGCAGGTAATATACCAACGTTTGCAGCCACAAATGCAAGCACAGCACCTGTAACAGCAACCATCACTGTAACGCCACACTTTACCAACGCATTGCTAACTTGTGATGGACCTGTTCAGACATTCACAATAACAGTCAACCCGACAGGTCAGGTCAATGCCCCGATCAATCAGGTAGTATGTAATGGATCATCCACGGCACCGGTCTTCTTTGGGACGACCAACACAGGAGGGACGACAACGTATACCTGGACCAATGACAATACGAGCATAGGACTTGCCGCGGGCGGCACAGGCAATATAGGCGCCTTTGCAGGGATCAATGCAGGAACATTACCTGTTGTAGCCAATATCATTGTAACCCCTCACTTTGCAAACGGCAGCGTAACATGTAACGGTCCTGCACAGACCTTTACAATAACCGTTAACCCGACAGGTCAGGTTAATGATCCGGCCGATCAGGTAGTATGTAACACAGCATCAACAGGATTAGTTACCTTTACCACCAATAACACTGTAGGAGTAACCACGTACAGCTGGACGAACAACACAGTGGGTATGGGCCTTGGCGCGAGTGGCACAGGTAATATGCCAGCCTTTGCAACGATCAACGGGGGAACCCTGCCGGTAGTAGCAACAATAACGGTAACACCTCATTTTGCATACGGAGCAGTAATCTGCGACGGACCAGTTCAGACTTTTACAATAACAGTTAACCCGACAGGTCAGCTTAATGATCCTGCCGATCAGGTATTATGTAACGGAGGAAATATTACTTCAGTTAATTTTGGTACGACAAATACCGGAGGGACAACCACCTATGCATGGGTGAATGATACCCCGGGTATAGGTCTTGCAGCCAGCGGAGCAGGTAATATAGGAACGTTTGCAGCAGTCAACGCCGGTACATTACCGGTAGTAGCGACTATCACAGTAACGCCAACATTTACCAATGGAGCCGTTCCATGTGCAGGTCCGGCACAGACGTTCACAATAACAGTCAACCCGACAGCAGAGGTTGATGTTATTGCCAACCAGGCAGAATGTAATGCAACAGCAACAACCGCAGTTGCCTTCACCACACTAACTACTGGCGGAGTAACTACATACAGTTGGAGCAATAATTCAACAAGTATTGGTCTGGCAGCCAGCGGCACAGGCAATATTGGGTCCTTTACAGCTGTCAACACAGGCTCATCATCTGTAACAGCCACAATTACAGTTACACCTCACTTTTTCAACGCAGCAATAACATGTGACGGTCCAACAAAGACGTTTACAATAACAGTCAACCCGACAGCCCAGGTTAATGATCCTGTTGATCAGGTAGTTTGTAATGCGGGCAACACATCAGCAGTTAACTTTGCTACCACCAACACCGGAGGCACAACAACCTACGCATGGGTTAATGACAACATAGCAATAGGTCTTGGAGCTAGCGGCACAGGCAATATACTTACATTTGTAGCAGCTAATCTTACCACAGCACCTGTAACAGCTAACATCACTGTTACCCCGACCTTTGCCAACGGCAGTGTAAACTGTACAGGTCCTTCACAGACCTTCACGATAACAGTTAACCCGACAGCACAGGTTACAAATCCGGGCTCTCAGGTATTATGTAATGGATCTGCAACGACGGCAGTTACCTTTGCTACTGTAAACACAGGAGGCACGACAACCTATAGCTGGACGAACAATGCCACGGGAATAAATCTTGCAGCCAGCGGCACAGGAGATATCCCAATCTTCACAGCCTCGAGTATCACCACATCACCGATAGTAGCGACGATTAGTGTTACACCACACTTTGCCAACGGCAGTGTAACATGCAACGGACCGGTAATGACCTTCACGATCACCGTCAACCCGACAGCCCAGGTTACCCAGCCTGCAAGTCAGACAGTATGTAATGCAGGCAGTACAACACTTGTTACTTTTGCAACATTGAATACAGGCGGAGTAACAGGATATACCTGGACAAATGATACACCTGGTATAGGTCTTGCAGCAAGCGGAGTGACCAGCACAATCCCTGTATTTGCAGGAATAAATCTGGGAACATCACCTGTGACAGCCACAATAGTAGTTACACCAACGTTCACTAATGCACTTGTAGGATGTGTTGGACCGACAAAGACGTTCACTATTACAGTAAATCCGGCAGGACAGGTTACCCCTCCTACGAATCAGGTAGTATGCAACGGATCGTCAACATCGACAGTAACCTTTGCCACAACCAATACAGGAGGCACAACTACCTATACATGGGCGAATGATCTGACGAGTATTGGTCTTGGAGCCAGCGGCAGCGGAGATATCCCATTCTTTACAGCCAACAATGCAGGAACAGCACCAGTAGTGGCAACTATCGCAGTTACACCACATTTTGTCAACAACTCGGTATCATGTTCAGGCACACCACAGACCTTCACCATCACTGTCAATCCGAAAGGTCAGGTAACACAGCCGGCAAATCAGGTAGTATGTAATGGAACCAACAGTACCTTAGTCACACTTGCGACAGTAAATACAGGAGGTGCCACAACCTTTGCATGGACAAATGATACCCCGGGTATCGGACTCGCAGTAAGTGGTACAGGAAATGTACCGGTATTCTCTGCAATAAATGCCGGAACTTCGCCGATAATTGCAACCATTGTAGTTACACCAACATATACTAATACAGTTGGATGTGCAGGAACAACCAAGACGTTCACAATAACCGTTAACCCGACAGGTCAGGTAAATGCACCGTCCGACCAGGTAGTATGTAATGCAGCAAATACAACTGCTGTGAACTTTGGTACTACAAATACAGGAGGAGTAACAACTTACACATGGGGAAACAGCGATCCTGGTATAAATCTTGCAGCCGGAGGAACAGGTAATATCGCATCATTTGCAGCAGCTAATCTTACCACAGCTCCAGTAACAGCTACAATAACTGTTACACCGCATTTTGCAAATGGTTCATTAACTTGTGATGGACCTGCCCAAACATTCACAATAACAGTCAACCCGACAGCACGGCTTACAAATCCTGGCAATCAGGTACTCTGCAACGGATCAACAACAGCAGCAGTTAACTTTGTAACTCTGAATACCGTTGGTACCACAACATACACCTGGACCAACAATGCAACAAGTATCGGACTTGCAGCTAATGGAACAGGAGATATAGGAACATTTACTGCAGTAAACATCGGTACATCACCGGTTGTAGCTACAATTTCCGTTACCCCGCATTTTGATAATGCAGGAGTGGTTTGCGACGGACCTGTTCAGAACTTCACGATCACTGTTAACCCCACAGCACAGGTAACACAGCCTGTTAACCAGGTCGTATGTAATACTTTCAGCACCTTCCTTATTACCTTTGCAACACTCAATTCAGGAGGCACCACCGATTACACCTGGACAAACGATAATATTGCAATAGGACTTGGAGCCAGTGGTTCGGGCGGCACTATCGCTGCGTTTACAGGAACTAACGGAGGAACGTTACCTATAACAGCCAATATTGTAGTTACACCAACCTTCACGAATGCTTTACTTGGATGTCCCGGACCGGCAAAGACCTTTACAATAACGGTGAATCCGACAGGGCAGGTCAATAATCCTGGTAATCAGGTAGTGTGCAATGGTTCATCAACATCAACAGTAAGCTTCAGTACAGCAAACACGGGAGGGGCAACCACCTATACCTGGACCAATAATACCACAAGTATCGGCCTTGGTGCCAGCGGAAGCGGAGATATCCCATTCTTTACAGCAACAAATGCTACCACGGCCCCTGTAGTAGCGACAATAGTTGTTACCCCAACCTTTACTAATGCAGGCAAGAGCTGTAACGGACTCACGGAGACGTTTACAATTACAGTCAACCCGACCGCCCAGGTACAACAGCCAGCTAGCGAGGTAGTGTGCAATGGAGCTACGACAACGCTTGTAACCTTTGCAACTTTGAATACTGTAGGTACCACTACCTATGCATGGACTAATGACAATACAAGCATAGGTCTTGCAGCGAGCGGAACAACTAATACGATTGCTCCATTTACTGCAACGAATACTGGCTCCTCACCTGTAGTTGCAACCATTGTAGTAACACCTACCTTTACCAATGGAGTTGCATGTACAGGTCCATCGAAGACCTTTACAATAACGGTTAACCCGACGGCACAGGTTAATGCACCTGCTAATCAGGTACTTTGCAACGGATCGAACATAACAGCGGTTACTTTTGGGACCACGAATACAGGAGGAACTACAACCTACACATGGACCAATGATACTCCGGGTATAAATCTTGCAGTATCAGGAACAACCAATATAGGGACGTTTGCAGCAAACAACGCTACCAATGCACCGGTAATAGCCACAATCGTAGTAACTCCAACCTTTACCAACGGAGGTAAGAGCTGCACCGGCCCGAACCAGACCCTTACGATCACCGTTAACCCGACAGGCCAGGTAACCAATCCGGGCAATCAGGAAGTATGTAACGGAGGAGCCACAACAGCAATTACGTTCGCCACCACCAGGACAGGAGGTACCACCACCTACAGCTGGACTAACTCGGCAACGGGTATAGGTCTTGCAGCAACAGGCATAGGTGATATAGTATCGTTTACAGCATCTAACATTACCACATCACCGGTAACAGCGACGATCGTTGTAACCCCAACCTATGCCAACGGAAGTGTTAACTGTACAGGCCCTTCACAGACCTTCACAATAATAGTTAACCCGACAGCACAGGTTAACAAGCCGGTAGACCAGGTAGTATGTAACGCAACAGGCACTACAGCAATAGTTAATTTTACAACCAATAATACCGGAGGCACAACCTCCTACAACTGGACTAACAGCGATGCATCCATAGGTCTTGCAGCCATAGGATCGGGTAGTATTGCTGCCTTTACAGCCACCAATGCAGGCACAGCGCCTCTAACGGCGACCATCACGGTAACCCCTACATTTACAAATGGCGTTCCATGCACAGGACCTGCACAGACCTTCACGATAACAGTTAATCCGACAGGACAGGTAAATGCTGTAACCAGTCAGGTAGTCTGTAACGGATCGTCAACTACACCGATATTCTTCGGAACAGCCAACAGTGTAGGAACAACAACCTATACATGGGCAAATGACAATACGAGCATAGGTCTTGCAGCCAGCGGTACAGGTAATATAGGCGCCTTTGCAGGGATAAATTCAGGTACAGTACCGGCAGTAGCCACTATCACAGTAACACCACACTTTGCCAATGGCAGTGTAACATGCGACGGCCCGGTTAAGACCTTCACAATAACAGTCAACCCGACAGGTCAGGTTACCCAACCGGCAAGCAAGGTATTATGTAATGGAGATAACTCTCCGGCAGTGGTCTTTGGCACGAGCAATACAGGAGGAACAACAACGTATTCCTGGACCAATGATGATACCTCAATAGGCCTTGGCGCGAGCGGTTCGGGAGATTTACCGTTATTCGTGGCAGCAAATGCAGGAACGGCACCTATTACAGCCACCATAGTAGTAACCACAACCTTCACCAATACAACAGGCTGCGCAGGTCCTTCAAAAACCTTCACAATAACAGTCAATCCGACAGGCCAGGTTAATGATCCGGGCGATCAGGTAGTATGTAATGCAGGGAGTACTTCCGCCGTTACCTTTGGTACGATCAATACAGGAGGAGTAACCACGTATACCTGGACCAATAGCAATACAAGTATCAACCTTGGAGCCGGCGGAACAGGAAATATTGCATCATTTACAGCAACAAATGTCACCACTGCACCGGTAACAGCAACTATCACCGTTATCCCACATTTTAAAAACGCACTTGTGACATGCGATGGTCCGGCCAAGACCTTCACGATAACAGTTAACCCGACGGCACAGGTCAATGCTATTGCCAATCAGGTAGAATGTAACGGAATTGCCACAGCAGCAATTAACTTCACAACAATAAATACAGTAGGAGTTACAACTTACAGTTGGAGCAATAACTCAACAAGCATAGGTCTTGGAGCGAGCGGCACAGGTAATATAGGTTCATTTACAGCTGTTAACACAGGCTCATCACCTGTAACAGCCACAATTACTGTGACACCTCATTTCACCAATGCAACTGTAACATGTGACGGACCAACTCAATCACTGACAATAACAGTTAACCCGACAGCCCAGGTTAATAAACCTGCGGATCAGGTAGTATGTAATGCAGCCAACACTTCGACAGTTAACTTTGCTACCACCAACACCGGAGGCCTGACAACCTACACATGGGTCAATGATAATGCAGCAATAGGGCTTGCAGCAGGAGGCTCAGGCAATATACTTACATTTGCAGCAGCTAATCTTACCACTGCACCGGTAACTGCAAATATCACTGTTACCCCATCCTTTGCAAACGGAAGTGTAAGTTGCACAGGACCGACCCAGACATTCTCTATAACAGTTAACCCGACAGCTCAGGTTACAAATCCGGGCAATCAGGTCTTATGCAACGGATCGGCCACTACAGCAGTTACATTTGCAACGCTAAACACAGGTGGTACGACAACCTACAGCTGGACCAACAATGCAACAGGGATCAACCTGGCAGCGAGCGGTACTGGCGATATACCTATATTTACGGTATCGAATATTAGCACGGCACCAATAGTAGCTACAATTGCAGTTACACCTCATTATACAAATGCTTCGGTAACATGTACCGGACTTGTTCAGAACTTCACAATAACTGTCAATCCGACAGGACAGGTCACACAACCTGCAAATCAGACAGTATGTAATACAGCAAGTACATCAATAGTGAATTTTGCAACTGTCAATTCCGGAGGAGTAACCAGTTATTCATGGACCAATGATACCCCGGGTATAGGTCTTGCAGCAAGTGGTTTGGGTGTCAGTATCCCTGCCTTTGCAGCAACAAACCCCGGAACATCACCTGTAACAGCAACAATTGTTGTAACACCAATATTCACAAATGCTGCTTTAGGTTGTCCGGGTCCGACGAAGACCTTTACCATAACTGTGAATCCGACAGGTCAGGTCAATCTTCCTGCAGTTCAGGTGGTATGTAATGGTTCTTCTATATCTAATGTAATCTTTGGTACAACCAATACAGGAGGAACAACTACTTATACATGGACAAATGATCTTCCAGGTATAGGCCTTGGAGCCAGCGGAAGCGGTGATATACCATTCTTCACGGCAGTAAACGGAGGAACTGTACCTGTAATTGCTACGATCACTGTTACACCTCATTTTACCAACAACGCTGTAGCTTGTACCGGTACACAGCAGACCTTCACCATAACTGTCAATCCGAAAGGTCAGGTAACACAGCCTGTTAGTCAGGTAGTATGTAATGCAACGAACAGTGCAGCAGTCAATTTTGCTACAGTTAACACCGGAGGCGTTACAACTTATACATGGACTAATGACAATACGGCAATCGGTCTTGGAGCTAGCGGTATTGGTGACATATCAGCATTTTTAGCAACAAATGCAGGGACATCACCGATAACAGCTAATATTGTGGTTACACCAACCTTTACAAATCTTGCAACAGGATGTACCGGGACTTCAAAATCATTTACAATAACGATCAATCCTACAGGTCAGGTCAATGCTCCTGCTGATCAGGTTGTATGCAATGCCGGGAATACATCAACTGTCAGTTTCACAACCGGCAACCTGGGTGGTACGACGACCTATTCCTGGACTAATAACAACACAACAATCGGTCTGGCAGCCAGTGGAACAGGCAATATCGGTTCATTTATTGCAATAAACACCGGAACTTTACCAGTTGTAGCGACAGCTACTGTTACACCTCATTATCTAAATGGTGCAGTAAACTGTGACGGACCGGTTCAGACCTTTACCATAACAGTCAACCCGACAGCCCAGGTCAATTTACCTGCCAACCAGGTAATATGCAATGGTTCAGCGACAACTCCGGTTAATTTTGCAACAGTTAATACCGTTGGAGTTACAACCTATACATGGACAAATTCGGCGTCAGGCATTGGGCTTGGGGCGTCAGGAACAGGGAACATAGCATCATTTGTGGCAGTAAATACAGGGACATCTCCGGTAACCGCAACCATTACCGTAACACCTCACTTTACAAATGTGGCAGTAACATGCGACGGTCCTGTTCAGACTTTCACCATAACTGTTAACCCGACAGGTCAGGTAAACAAACCTGCCAACCTGCTGGTATGTAATACAAACAGTGCATCAGTGGTATTTGTAACAAACAATACCGGTGGAATTACAACCTACTCATGGGCAAATGACAACGCAGCTATTGGTCTGGCAGTAAGCGGAACAGGAAATATTACTCCGTTTGCGGCCACAAATGCAGGAACATCCCCGATATTTGGAACAATAACTGTAACACCTCACTTTACGAATGGAGCAGTAACATGCGACGGGCCGGCTCAGACCTTCACAATAACAGTGAATCCGACAGGTCAGGTTGATGATCCTGTCGATCAGGTAATGTGCAATGGTTCATATTCAGCCCCTGTTACTTTCACTACAGTCAATACAGGCGGAACAACAACCTTTACATGGACAAATGATCTGACAAGTATTGGTCTGGGAGCCAGCGGCACAGGTAATATTTCAGCATTCCCTGCTGTAAACGCAGGTACAACACTGGTAACAGCTACGATAACCGTAACCCCTCATTTCACAAACGGTTTAGTGACATGCGACGGACCTGCACAAACCTTTACCATAATAGTCAATCCAAAAGGACAGGTCAATGATCCTGCCGATCAGGTAGTATGTAATGCAACTGCTACATCCGCAGTGAACTTTGTTACAACCAATTCGGGAGGTCTTTCAACCTTTACATGGGTTAATGATAACACAACGATTGGTCTCGCAGCCAGCGGAACAGGCAATATCGGGTCGTTTACTGCAACTAATGCAGGTACATCACCTGTCGTTGCTACAATCACTGTAACTCCTCATTTTGCAAACGTAACAGTGACCTGTGACGGACCTGTTCAAACCTTCACAATAACAGTGAACCCGACAGGTCAGGTCAATCTTCCTGCCGATCAGGTTGTATGCAATGGTTCTTCATCTGCCTCAGTAATATTTGTAACAACCAACACCGGAGGCACAACCACATATACATGGAATAACAGTCTGACGAGTATCGGTCTTGGCGCCAGTGGTACCGGAAATATTCTGCCATTTACCGCTGTAAATGCAAGCACTTTACCGGTTGTAGCCACAATTACTGTTACCCCTCATTTCGCCAACGGTTCTGTAACATGTGATGGTCCTCCACAATCATTCACAATTACAGTCAATCCGACCCCTAATGTTTCAACAGCAAGTCCGCTAATAATATGCAGCACAACAGCAACGAATATTGCTCTGACAAGCAATGTTGCCGGAGCTGCTTTCAGCTGGACAGTCGGAGGAGTAACCGGAGGTATATCGGGAGCAACCGCATCAAGCGGATCAACAATAGCTCAGATCCTTATTAATCCGGGAACCACACCGGGAACGGTTACTTATATTGTAACTCCGACTGCGAATTCATGTTCAGGAATTCCTGTTAACATAGTGGTTATAGTCAATCCTACACCAAATGTCACTACATTAGGTCCAACGACTATTTGCAGTGCAGCAACGACAAATATTGCATTATTCAGTAATGTTGCCGGAAGCACATTCAGCTGGACTGTCGGAGCAGTTACAGGAGGGATCACCGGAGCTACAGCTTCATCAGGGGCAACTATCGCCCAGATGCTTACTAACCCGGGAACAACTTCCGGATCAGTTACATACATTGTGACCCCGACAGCAAATTCATGTCCGGGTGCCGCAACCAACGTAGTTGTAACAGTCAATCCTACTCCTAATGTAGCAACTGTTGGCTTAACTACAATATGCAGTGCAACAGCTGTAAGTCTTCCTCTTACCAGCACAGTTACAGGAACAACCTTTAGCTGGACAATAGGAACAACTACGGGTGGAGTATTCGGAGCCACTGCATCCAATGGATCAACAATTGCTCAGACACTTACTAATCTTGGTCTTACTCCGGGCACGGTAGAGTACCTGGTTACTCCGACAGCCAATTCATGTTTAGGACCGGCAACGAGTATTGTTGTATCAGTTAATCCTTCTACCGGTGCAACTTCCTTTACATCGGGTGCAATAGAAGTATGTCAGGATGGTCCTGATGAAACCTATATCGCAACTGCTACAAACAGTACCTCGATAGTTTATTCAGTAACACCGGCTGCAGCAGGTACAATTAATGCAGCTTCCGGGGTAATGAATTGGGCTCCTGCCTTCAGTGGTACTGCAACTATCATGGCAACATCTGCCGGTTTGTGCGGAACAACTGTCGGAACTCTCGCAGTCAGGGTAAAACAGCTTCCTTCAATAACAATATCACCTGTAAACAGGACGACCTGTGAATTCGGGATGGTCAATTTTGATGTCACGGCACTGGGATCGGATCTATCGTACCAATGGTTCGTGAATGACAATTCAGGACCAGGATTTGTTCCTGTTGTTGGCGCAGGTACTTACTTCGGGGAAAATTCATCCACTCTTCAGATATTCAGTGCAGGAAGGGATATGAATAGTTATAAGTATCATGTGGTTGTATCAGGCTGTCTGCCTGATGTAACATCAGGTGATGCACTCCTTACAGTTAATACCGCACCTGAATTAACGCTTCATCCTTCTGACTCAACTATCTGTCTGGGAAGCAATGCCACTATGAGTGCTGATGCTAATGGAACAACTATAACATGGCAGTGGTTAGTTAATAAAGGTGTGGGAGGATTTGTTCCGGTTGTCGACGATGGAATTCACTTCACCGGATCAACTACAAAAATACTTACAATAACCAATGCTTTGATAGGGTATAATAACTGGGTATTCAGGGCTAAAGCTACCGGAATATGCGGCGTACCTACTTTGACAAACTTCGGAAGACTTTCAGTTATCAATCCTCCGGCAGTTGGCCTTCAGCCATTAGCTAAAGTGGTTTGCGAAAATGGTACCACATCATTCCTTGGAAACGGATCTGGTTATACAGGGTTGCAATGGCAGATAAGTACCGACGGAGGAACCGTTTGGACAAATATCACAGATGATGCTACCTACGTTGGAGCTGAAACAAACCAGCTAACAATTCTGAGTGCACCGGTAACATTAAACGGAAATAAATTCAGGCTTGGATTGATCGGAGCTTGTACAACAACAAATACAAACGGCGTCTTGCTTACAGTTAATCCTAACCCTGTTGTGAATTTTGCGGCAATAGATCCGATTTATGCATGCGGAGGGGTGCCTGTAGTGATGAATGGTAATCCGACAGGAGGCACTGCACCTTATACTCAGCACAGATGGACAGGAGATGTAGGTCCGTTGAGCAGCTATATTCTTCAGAAACCAATCTTTAACTCACAGATTGCCGATACCTTTAATCTTAATTACAAGGTAACCGACAGCAAGGGTTGTACTGCAAATGCTAATATTGCTGTTATTGTTGACAGCCCGTCTGCAACATTCACTACTGATGTTAATATTGATTGTACCCCTCTTACTGTGACCTTTACGAAGGATATGACTGGTATTTCAAAGTTCGTATGGAATTTTGACGACGGATCACCAAAAGATTCAGTTAATGCTAATCCTGTTCATACGTTTACCGACACCAGCAAGACTGCGATTAATTACCGTAATGTTAAACTAACAGTTTACTCTGCGGGCGGCTGTAAGGCAACATACACCTCGCTGGTAACCGTTTATCCGGCAATCAGCGCAACATTCACTGCAAGCAAATTGATTGTCTGCAGCGGCACCCCGATTGTCTTCACCGCAGTTCCCGGAGCAAGCAAATACTCCTGGGACTATGGTGATGGAACAAGCGAACCTGGAACGAACTCAGTAAGTCATCCGTACAGCAACTTCACAACAGGTCCATTGGTTCTTCATGTCAAACTTACAACGACATCATTCTACAACTGTTTTGATATAAAAACTCTTGACATCACTGTAATGCCGGTACCGATACCTCAGTTCAGTGCTGCCCCTCCGTCACAGGTTTACAGTTCAGCAGGGAACCCGGTAGTCTTTACAAATAACACAAATGCAGGTACCTGGACATGGTTATGGAAGTTTGGAGATGGAGCAACATCTACGCTTCAGAATCCAACACATCCATACACAGCTCTTGGCGATTATAAAGTTGTTCTTATTGTTAACAATGCAAATTGTAGCGATAGTATTAGCCACACCGTAAGTATATTGCCGGAAAAACCGATTGCTAATTTTGATTTAGTACCGTCTGGTTGTGTCCCGTTATCGGTTACAATAAACAACACAACAACACATACTGAAATTCCAGGGACAACATACTATTGGGACTTTGGCGACGGATACACATCAACAGCCAAGAATCCGACATATACCTATTTTGATGCGGGAAGCTTTATAATAAAGTTAACTGTTACCGGACCGGGTGGAAAAACGGATGCTTCACAGGTTGTTAATTCCAATCCATCTCCTAAGGCATACTTTGAAGTTTCACCTAATTTCGTATTTGTCAATGACGAGAAGGTAAGATGCTTCAACCTAAGTACTCCATCCATTGGAAATACATATCTGTGGGAGTTTGGAGATGGGGATACTTCTAAGGTTAAAGAGCCGTTCCATAAATATATGGAAGCCGGAGTATTCGACATTACCCTTTGGGCTACGTCAGAAAATGGTTGCACAGATAAATATGTCCTTTCACCGGGAATTACCGTTGAGCCTGCCGGAAACATAAGGTTTGCATCAGTATTCACGCCAGACCTGACCGGGCCGATAGAAGGTCCTCCAACCACGAAAACAATGGACCAGTTCTTCTTCCCGCCGATAAGGGAGAAGGTTATCGACAACTCCTACAAACTGCAGATCTTTAACAGGCTGGGTGTACTAATCTTCCAGACCGACAATATTAATGTAGCATGGAATGGTTATTACAAAGGTCAGCTTTGTCCTCAGGGAGTTTACGTCTGGTATGTAGAAGGAAAGTATGCTAACGGCACTCCGTTCAAAAAGGTGGGAGATATTACGTTGCTGCACTAGGAGGAAGTATGTAGTATGTAGTAAGTAGAAAGAAAAAAAAGTAAGTAGTAAGTAGAAAAAAGAAAGGAGTGGGGTTTCAACTACTTACTACCTACTACTTACTACCTGCTTATAAATAGATAAGTCAGCTGCAATTCATTTAATAAGATCTATATGGCTAATTACCGGGGGTTTAGAGATTTGATAGTATATCAGAAATCTTATGATTTAGCTATGGAGATTTTTGAGATAATCAAAACATTTCCAAAAGAAGAGAAATATTCACTGGTAGATCAAATCACTAGATCATCAAGATCGGTACTTGCAAATATCTCAGAAGCATGGGTAAAGAGAAAGTACCCTAAATCATTTGTAAGCAAATTATTGGATGCTTTGGGAGAGGAATCAGAAACTGAAGTTTGGATTGATATGTCAAAAGACTGCAAATATATTGATGAAAAATTGCATCAATCACTTCGGGAAAGGTATACTGAAATTGCAAAAATGCTCTCCTCAATGATTAACTCGCCGGACAAATTCTGCAACTAACTCTTTTCTTTTCTTTTCTTCTTCTTCCTACCTACTACCTACTGCTTACTACCTACTATAAAAAAATCCCCGGAAGATTTAGCACTATCCTCCGGGGCGGGGTTGTGATCAGATTAACCATCTGCCTAAACAAATGATTAAGCACCAAACACAGCGAAACACGACTGAAAAATTAAATAGTCACGAGTATTAGTAACCTTAAAAATTCAGCCCAAAAATCCACAATCAGATTCAAAAAAAGTTTAAAATAAGATTCATTATTAATTAGATGGCAAACATCTTCACATGCAGATCAGTAATATCAAGTATAAAACTAAACAAAAAAGTTTGAATTAGCCAAAATAAATCCAACTTTTTTTAGATTCGGGTTGAAAATATTATTAGAAACGAGTCATTGCAGGGAAAAAAACGAAGAAGAGGCTCAGGTTTATTTGATTTGAGGATACGATTTAAGGATTGCTTCGCTTCGCTCGCAATGACTCTGCACTTTATAAACTCCTCGGTCATTGCGAGGAGGAACGACGAAGCAATCCTTGTGGTTCAGTCCTAATTTATAAACCTCCCACTCTGCTTAGTGTACATCGTAAAGTACATCCCGCCCTTCTTCATCAGCTCTTCATGAGTCCCGGTCTCAGCCACTGCTCCTTTATCCAGCACAATTATTCTGTCTGCCAGAGTTACATTTGTGAACCTATGACTTATAAGGATAGCTGTTCGCCCTTTTATTATCTCCCGGAACCGGCTGAAGATATCATACTCTGTTTCTGCATCGAGGGCACTGGACGGCTCATCGAGAATAAGTATCGGGGCGTCCCTGAAGAGAGCTCTTGCGAGTGCAATTTTCTGCCACTCTCCCCAGCTGAGTTCACGACTGTTGTCAAAAAGATTTCCAATTAAAGTATTATAACCATCAGGGAATGAGGTAATCATTTCATGTACTCCCGTGTCTGAGGCCGATGATCTTATTTTGTCATCAGGATTATTTTCACCAATATTGCCCATACGGATATTTTCACCGGCCGTAAGATTGTAGAGCATAAAGTCCTGAAAAACAACAGAAAATTGTTTTCTGTAATCTTCAGGATCGATATTCCGGATATCATTGCCATCGTACTTAACCGATCCGGAATCGGGATCATAAAGTCTGCATAACAACCGTACAAGAGTTGTTTTTCCTGCTCCGTTAGGTCCCACAAGAGCGATTATCTCCCCTTTTTTTATTTCAAAGGAGATATTATCGATAGTTTTTAAGTTATTTCCGGGGTATGTAAATGAAAGATTATCCGTTTTAATATTTTTTTTAAGCGGCGAAATTGCTTCAACAGGTTCTTTTGCTGTGACATTTTCTTTCAGATTCAGGAATTCAAAAGTATCACCGATAAAAAGACTGTCTTCATAAAGTCCTGCCATTGAGCCAAGCAGATCTTTTATATATAGCATGCCCTGCCTGAAAGCCAGCAGAAACATTGCCATTTGTCCGATTGATAGTTTTCCCCCTATAGTCTGATGTGCTATGAATAAAAGTGTGATAAAGAGTGCAGATGCCTTAAAAAGGTTAGAGATAAGTTCGATAAAAGTTCTTTTCCTGATAATATTTATTTCTTCCTCTTTTTGTTTAAGGAATGATTTATTAAACAGACCTATAAAATATTTCCCAAGTCCGAACAGCCTCAATTCCCTTGAAGGCCTGTCTCCGGTGAGGAGCCAGTTGAAATAGGCTGATTTTCTGGCTTCAGGGGTCTGCTGCCGCTGAAAGTTATACAGTACATCAGCAAAATATAACCGCAGCCATATCCCGGGGATATTTGCCACAAAAAGAAGAAGAGCCAGAGTCCAGTGAAGTGTTGCAATAAGTCCTGCTATTAAGAGTAATGACAGCAATCCTCTGAACATGCCAATAAGGTTGTTGAGGATACTGTTTGGGCGCCAGGGAGCCTCCCCTGATGCACGTGACAAACAATCGAAATATTCAGGGTTTTCAAAATTAATGAGGTCAAGTTTTATTGCCTTGGAATGAAGCAGTCCATACATGTAAACCTCAAGTTTCAGCGATTGTTTTTTACGTATATAATTACTGAAATCAGACGATGCTTCATCGACAAACCATATTAAGACAGCTGCCGATATGGGCCATAAAATATTAACTATCGGAGTACCCGGACTTGCAGTTGTTGCTGATGTTATGCTATCGATCACGCCCTTCAGAAGCCATATAAGTAACAGAGGCAGAAAGCTCCTGATAACAGATATGAGTACATTTGCCAGAGTCCAGCCTGGTGCACTGATCCAGACAAGCTGCAATGATTCACGGAATAATTTGAATTTTTCCTTCATAACCTCCTTATCTTCATCATTAAATGCAATCCAATCACCCTTATTCTATTCCTGATAAAATTCGGTCGGGTATTATTCCTTATATCGGCCAGAACAGGATTTTCCCCGGTAGTTTCTGCCCGTATTATCCTTCCAACAATTTCGGTGATTTTTACAGGATTATCGGGTTGAGAATTACTATCGCCTCTGGCTATATAATACCGGATACCATTTATAATAACAATTTTCGACAACCTGTGAACTACCATTCCGTTTTCTCTTTTTATTGCGATTATCTCTCCGGGAACAGGTGCTTTTTTCAGATGAATCGGTTCAATAAGAAGCAGTGACCCGGGTTTAATACATGGATACATACTATACCCGTGAGCTTTTATCCTGATGGTTTTTCCTTCAGATAATAGAGAAAGACTAATATCTTTTACTATCGTTTGTTTATTCAGGTATTTGCTCATTCTCAAGTATGTGATCAATTATACTTCTATCGGGTTTGAAGGAAAGTTTTTCTACCGGAATTATTGCACACATATCGGAGATTGATCCCAGAAGACGATCGATAATGTTGTGTCCCCAGTTATGCTGGATACAGTTTGCCATTATCAGGCTGACAGCTAACGCATCGCTAACAGGTACTCTCTTATTTTCAGGGCCATGTTCAATAATGAATATTTTGCTCAATGGAGATTCCAGAGGTTCCTCATTGTTATAAACCGGAGTATTAAACATTCTGTATCCACTTCCTGTCTTTCTTATTATAAGCCTGTCATCATGTACGACTATTGCACCGAAATCATCCCATAGTTTTGCCATTGTTGACTTACCTTTTCCTGAAACACCGCTGAAGAGATAACCGTGTCCATTATAGTTTATCCCCGAAGCATGGATCAGGATATCACCATAAATTGCAGTAAGATAATAAAGTATCAGCCCGTCAAGAGGGTACGCAAATGGATCAGATACAGTTTTTGGACCATCAATCCATAAGTCCCAGTCCCTGCCAGAAAGGGAGAACTTCAGCACAGCATTTTTCTCAGGAGTAATTAGAGGGAATATTGTTTTGATATAAAGGTGATCTGAGTCTTTCCAGACGCTCCAGAAATTGGATTTGTGACGTAATTGTATTCCATTAATTTCTTCAACCAGCGGGGCATGAAAGATCCGTTCCGCCTCTTCAGGAAGTTCAATGGAAGCGGAGTGAATACGAATAAGAACATCCAGTTTACCGGCAGGACTTAAATACTTGAGGAATCGTTCAGATGGTAACAAATCGGGCCCGTCAGATGAGCTTTCAAATCTGATACTATAACCGGCGATATTTAAATTATAATTCCTCATTTTATAATTCCTACCTTTTTTACTTTGATAAATTAATCAAATTCCCCTGTTTTTCAACCCCCCAACCCCCCATTTTGGGGGGAGGGGGGTTGATTTCCCTGCCATTTAGGGGAACATGGTGTCAATTACCAGATATTTTCTCATATTCTCTATAAATGAAAACACATCTTTTTCAGCAGTCTCATTATCAATATCGTACTCTGAAGTTAAGGCAGTAATTATCTCTTCCACACTTCTTTCCCCGTTAATTTGTTCCCAGATAAATGCACCGGTTTCATTAAGTGTAAAAACGCTGTGCATATCGGCAATATTATTGGCAATAGGAACAAGAACATATTCATTTCCGGTTTTTCTGGTAACTATTGAAGGTGAATGGGAAAGGATAGATTTCAAACCTGTCATGCGATTCCAATTATCTATCAAATGTATTAATTTTTATGTTTCCTTTTCTTAACTTCGCAAAAACTGAATTATGAGTAAGAAGGGAAAAAGCAACAGTGGTTCGGGTGCCTCAAGGCAATCGCTTACTGAACAGATAGTTGCAACATTGAATAAAAGTCCTGAACAGGGATTCAATTATAAACAAATCGCAAAACGCATCAATGTTACTGATACTCCGGGAAAACAGATGGTTTCGGATATTCTAAGGGACCTCTCCAAAAGCGGAGCTGTTCAGGAAATATTTCATGGAAAATATAAGGTGAAGTTGAGCCGTGGTTATATCACCGGAACGGTTGATATGACCCGGATGGGATATGGATTTATCAAAACCGATGATCTTGAAGATGATGTATTTGTCTCGGCTAAAAACCTAAAAACAGCACTCCACGGAGATAAGGTAAAAGTCTGGTTATATGCCAAAAGGAAAGGAGCACGTCCTGAAGGAGAAGTTGTTGAAATAATCGAAAGATGGCGTACATCATTTGTTGGGACAGTGGAGATCATGCCCAATTTTGCATTCCTGATTCCTGACAACAAAAATATGCCATTCGACCTGTATATTCCAACATCTAAGCTTAATGGTGCATTACAGGGTCAGAAGGCAGTGGCAAGGGTGGTTGAATGGGATTCCAAATCAAAGAACCCGGTAGCTGAGATCATAAATGTTCTTGGATATCCCGGTCTTCACGAGACAGAGATGCATGCAATACTTGCTGAGTTTGAACTTCCATATAATTTTACAGAAGAGGTTGAAGCTGATGCAGAAACAATAAAAGGGGAGATAACAGAAAGTGATATTAAAGCACGTCGCGATTTTCGAAAGATTCCAACATTCACAGTCGATCCGGCTGATGCAAAAGACTTCGATGATGCCCTCTCGGTAAAGCAGCTCGAAAATGGGAACTGGGAAGTTGGTGTCCATATTGCTGATGTTACCCATTATGTAAAGCTTGATTCTCTGGTTGAAGAAGAAGCCAAACAAAGAGCAACATCTATATATCTGGTAGATAGGGTAGTACCTATGCTTCCAGAAAGACTTTCCAATCATATCTGTTCTCTGAATCCTTCAGAAGATAAGCTTACCTATTCAGCTGTTTTTGAGTTGAATGATAAATCGGAAGTAATTGAAGAATGGTTTGGAAGGACAATTATCAATTCCGATAAAAGGTTCTCCTATAACGAAGCTCAGCAGGTCATTGATACCGGAGATGGTGAGATGAAAGAGCAGGTTCTTCTGCTTCATAAACTGGCTCAGCAACTCCGGGTAAAAAGATTTGCTTCAGGCGCCTTTGCTTTCGAAAAGGTAGAGGTGAAGTTCGATCTTGATGAAGCAGGAAAACCCCTTGGCATAAAATTCCGGGAGATGGGTACCGCTAACCAGCTCGTTGAAGAGTTTATGCTTCTGGCAAATAAACGTGTTGCGGAATATGTAGGAAAAATAATAAAAGGAAAGACATTTGTTTATCGTATTCATGATAAACCTAATCCAGAAAAGATCAGCATCTTCAGTCACTTTATTACGCGTTTTGGTTATAAACTAATAGAGGATGATAAGACCTCTCTTCCCAAGGCAATGAATAAGCTTTTACATTCAGTAGCCGGTAAAAAGGAGCAGAATATTATAGAAACTCTTGCGCTGCGCTCAATGGCTAAAGCGATCTATTCTACAGAAAATATAGGTCATTACGGACTTTCATTTAAGTATTATACCCATTTTACTTCACCAATTCGCCGTTATCCCGATATGATGGTACACAGACTTTTGTCGATCTATCTAGCTCAGGAGAACCCGGGTCCACGGGATAAATACGAAAAACTATGCAACCACTCATCGAAAATGGAAAAACTGGCAGCCGAAGCTGAGCGAGCATCTGTTAAATACAAACAGGTTGAGTATATGGCCGACAGGACAGGGAAAGAATTTGATGGTGTTATATCAGGCGTTACCGAATGGGGAATTTATGTTGAAATAGTTGAGAATCAGTGCGAGGGAATGATTCATATCAGAGAACTGGCAGATGATTTCTATGAATACGACGAGGAAAATTACTGCATAAAAGGACGATCAACTGGTAAGATTTACACCCTCGGCGATAGGGTAAAAATAGTTGTAGTAAAGGCAGATTTGCAGAAGAAGCAATTGGATTTCAGGTTGGTTTAATTGCTTTAACTTGGCTGGCGCGGATTTATAATCCGTGCCATTATTATTTAGCACCGATTGCAAATCGGCGCTATCGGGGGGGCAGGGGTGAAGCTTTAAAGAATATCCTCATTAATCACCTTCAGCAACTCCTTCACTGCATCTTCTTCCGGAATATTTTTTAATACCGGAACAGTACCTTTATATATATGTACCTTCCCTTCTCCGGCCCCGACGTATCCATAATCAGCTCCTGCCATTTCACCGGGTCCATTTACCACACAACCCATAACTGCAATTTTCAGCCCTTTTAAATGGCCTGTTGCCTCTTTTACTTTTTTTACAGACTCCTGAAGATTGAATTTTGTGCGTCCGCATGTCGGGCATGAGAGATATAATGTTCGTGTAATACGTGTTTCAGTACACTGCAATATTGAAAAAGCGATTGCAGTTACCTCTTTGAAACTAATGTCTCCAAAATTGGTAACTGATATACCTGAAACTCTTTTGTCAATTACAAAACGTCCAATAAGTGATGCTGCCTTAATCTGAAGTTCTTCAATATTGCTTTCACGGAAAACCGGATTCAGAATGATATTATGGTAAAGTTTCTGTTCTTCAAGTGCATTCAGAAAAATATCCGGGGCATATCTTTCAATTTCGGGATTAAAAGTGAAGATTACAAGAGCCGTTGAAGGATCTGGTTTTTTGAGATATTCAATATTGAAATGCGACCCGGTAAGCATTACGTTGAGTTTATCGGACTGATAAGTGCTTTCGTGAAATGTTTCCGGAGAAAATAACGGGAATAGGTTTTTATTATTCCGGTTTTCGAACCAGATTCTATAGGGTAAAATCATTGAGACTTCAGAAGGGATATTTTCCGGACACCCTCTGGCGATTATTAAGTCTGATGAGTTGTCGGTTCTTTTTATCTCTCCTGTCTTTTCATTAAAATTGAAACCGGCATCAGTGTAAGTTTCCGGATTTATCTCAGCGTATGATGTCATATTTGAAATTACCAGAGGACCTGGTACATTCTTAAAGATCTCAGGTTTTGATGATAGTGCTTTAAAACTGAGTGGTTTCTCAGGTTTCCCTGATGAAAATCCTCTGGGATAATATCCGGCAAGCTTTTTTGCTACAGGAATCTCTTTTTCAGGATCTTCTGATAGTGATACCCGTATAGTATCGCCAATCCCTTCAGAAAGAAGTGCTCCGATGCCGGCAGCCGATCTTATCCTTCCGTCTTCTCCTTCTCCGGCTTCAGTAACTCCAAGGTGAAGAGGATATGAGATACCTTCACTCTGCATCATTCCGACAAGCATCCGGGTTGCTTCAATCATGATTGCAGTGTCGGACGATTTCATTGACAGAACCAGATCATTAAAGTTCTCAGCCCGGAAGATCTTTATAAACTCCATAGCGGAAAACACCATTCCTGCCGGTGTATTTCCAAAGCGGGTCATGATACGATCGGAGAGAGAACCGTGATTTATACCAAGACGGATAACTGTTTTATTCTCGCGGCAGATCTTTATAAGAGGAAGCAGTTTTAAATGTGTCCTCTCAAGCTCTTCATTATATTCTTTTTCTGAAAGCTCCTGCTTCTCAAAGGAAGCTCTTTTGTCTGCATAGTTTCCGGGATTGATCCTGACTTTTTCGACAATCCGTGCTGCTGTCTCGGCAGCAATTGGATTAAAATGGATATCAGCAATAAGCGGAGTGTCGAATCCTGCTTTTCGTAGCTCTTTTTTTATGAGAGCTAAATTTTCAGCCTCTTTTATACCCTGTGCGGTGAGCCTTACGTAATCAGCACCAGCCTCAATGATTCTGATGCATTGTGCAACCGATGCCATGGTATCGAGCGTATCAGTATTCGTCATCGACTGAATACGGATTGGATGCTTGCCCCCAAGTGCTACTGAACCGATCAGGACTTCACTAGACACGTAATTATTTCTCCCAGTCCACACCATCTTTTCTGTCCTTTAGAGTAATCCCAATCTGGTTCAGTTCATTCCGTATTTTATCTGATGTAGGGAAGTCCTTATTATTCTTTGCATCCTGTCGCAGTTGAATAATTATCTTCATCAAATCACCTGTCAGCTTTTCATCATTCATTCCCTCAGTTTCATTCTTCAATCCAAGTATCTCAAATGCAAATGTGTTAAAAAGTGCTTTTAATGCTTCAAGTGAGGAACTGTCTATTTTCTCTGAATCATCAACCACAGAGTTGATAAACTTAACCGCTTCAAAAAGGTGTGATAATAAAATAGGACTATTCAGATCATCATCTAATGAGGCATAGCATTTTTCCTTAAGTTTAAGAACATCAATTGTTGAAACATCTGATGGTTTGAGTTTGTTTAGTGTCTCAATTGCTTTCATCAGTTTTTGAAGCCCTTTTTCGGCAGCCTGGAGAGCCTCGTTTGAAAAATCAACGGTGCTGCGGTAATGAGCCTGAAGAATGAAGAACCTGATTGTCATCGGGCTATAGGCCTGGGTAAGCAGTTTGTTGTTACCGCTGAAAAGATCATCGAGGGTTATAAAGTTCCCCAGCGATCGCGCCATCTTCTGTCCATTAATGGTAATCATGTTGTTATGCATCCAGTAGCGGACCGATTCTTTACCGTGAGCGGCTGTTGATTGTGCAATTTCACATTCATGGTGTGGAAACATTAGGTCCATTCCTCCGCCATGAATATCAAATACATCACCAAGATATTTTGTGCTCATGGCTGAACATTCCAGGTGCCAGCCCGGAAATCCAATACTCCATGGTGATGGCCATTTCATGATATGTTCAGGTGAAGCTTTCTTCCATAATGCAAAATCGAAAGGATTCTTTTTTTCTTCCTGACCATCAAGAGTCCGGGTATTACTCTGAAGATCCTCAAGTACCCGTCCTGAAAGTTTACCGTATTTGTATTTTTCGTTGTATTTAAGGACGTCAAAATAGACCGATCCGTTCACTATATAAGCATAACCCTTATCAAGGATCTCTTTTATAAGCTCCTGTTGTTCAATTATATGTCCGCTTGCTCTTGGTTCGATTGAAGGCGGAAGAGTATTCAGCTGCTCAAGATTTTTGTGATAGGTATTCATATACTTCTGTACAATTTCCATCGGTTCAAGATGTTCCTGATGTGCTTTCTTTGTTATTCTGTCCTCACCTTCTCCTGCATTTTCATCTTCAAGGTGACCAACATCGGTAATATTGCGCACGGACCGGACCTTATAACCCAGGTGAAGAAGATATCTTGTAAGCAGGTCGAAAGTCACTGCCGGTCGTGCATGCCCGAGATGCGCATTACTGTAAGCTGTTGGACCACAAAGATATAATCCGACGAATGGAGCATGAAGAGGAATGAAGAGTTCTTTCTTCTTCGTCATGCTGTTATAGATGAACAATTTGTTTTGCATTATGTAATAGTTTGAGAAAACAAAAGTAAGTTAAATATTTATTCATTTTTTTGCATTTCGTAAAATCATTCCTACCTTTGATCCCACAAATCAAATATTCCTTGAATTCAATTCATTTAACATACAACAACTTCATTATGCCTCTCATGCCTATGTGCATGTGCAGGTAAAGATTTTGATTTGCAATCAGTCATTTTCTAAGTTTACTAAAGAAATCCTGATGAGATAGGTATATCTGTCTGTCAGGTATTTACAAATAAATTAAAAATTTAAAAAAATGGAAACAAGAAAAAATAAATTCGAAACTCTACAGGTACATGCAGGACATCAACCCGATAAGGAAACCCTATCAAGAGCAGTACCTCTTTATCAGACATCTTCCTATGTATTCAAAAATGCGAAACATGCAGCCGATCTGTTTGAACTGACAGAAGGAGGATATATTTATACACGTATGAATAATCCTACCACTGATGTTTTTGAACAAAGAATAGCTGCCCTTGAAGGTGGTGTTGCATCACTTGCTGTGTCATCGGGACACGCTGCTCAGTTCATTGCTTTGACAACTATTCTCAGAAAGGGAGAAAATTTTGTCACCTCCCCTTTTCTCTATGGAGGAACTCACAACCAGTTTAAGGTTACTTTTGCAAACTTTGGGATAGATGCCAGATTCGCAAAAGATCTTAACCCCGCTTCTTTTGAAAAACTTATTGACAAGAATACCAAAGCTATTTATGTTGAAACAATCGGAAACCCCGGATTTAACATCCCTGATTTTGAAGCATTTTCTTCACTGGCCAAAAAGCATGGACTACCTCTTGTTGTAGATAACACTTTTGGTGCAGGAGGCTATCTCTGCCGTCCGATTGAATTTGGAGCCAATATTGTAGTGGAATCAGCAACAAAATGGATCGGGGGACATGGTACCAGTATCGGAGGAGTAATAACTGATGCCGGCAATTTTAACTGGAATAACGGCAATTTTCCTGTCTTCACTGAACCTTCAAAGGGCTATCACGGAAAAATATTTGGAGATATCTTTTCCCAAACTTCTCCCGCCGGGAATATTGCATTCATTGTTAAAGCCCGGGTTGAAGGGTTGAGAGACTTAGGCTCTGCTATCAGTCCATTTAATTCATTTCTTCTTCTTCAGGGATTAGAAACTCTTTCCCTGAGAATGGAACGTCATATTCAGAATACCCTTGCACTTGCAAAATGGCTTGAGGTTCATCCTGCAGTGGAGAAAGTAACCTACCCGGGACTTGATGGTAATCCTTACCATAAACTGGCAAATAAATATCTCCCGAAGGGTGCCGGCGGAGTTCTGAGCTTTGTACTGAAAGCTGAAAAATCAAAAGCAGCTAAATTGGTTGAATACCTGGCATTGGTAAGTCATCTGGCAAATGTAGGTGATGCCAAAACACTCATTATTCAGCCATCAACAACTACTCATTCGCAAATGTCAACAGAAGAACAGCTTGCAGTAGGAATTGAGCCCGGTCTCTTCAGGGTATCAGTGGGTATTGAACATATCGACGATATAATTTATGATTTTGAACAGGCATTCAGGAAATTATAAAGGGGGTTATAAGCCTGAAAAGAACTCATAAACAATGATTTAAGAATGATTTAAAATGACGAGAGAAAAACTTCAGATAGGATTATTCGGCTACGGATGCGTTGGCCAGGGACTTCATGATGTGCTGAACAGCAGTAAAGGATTTAAGGCCGATATTGTAAAGATATGTGTGAAAGACCGCACAAAGAAGAGAAGGATCGATATGTCGAATTTCACTTTTGATAAAAACGATATCCTGAATGATGCTTCAATAAACCTTGTTGTTGAGCTTATTGACGATGCGGATGAGGCTTTCAGTATAGTAACAACTGCAATGAAAAGTGGGAAGAATGTTGTAACTGCCAATAAGATGATGGTAGCCAAACATTTTAAGGAGCTGGTTGAGATGCAGAGAAAGTATAAAGTATCACTCCTCTATGAAGCTTCAGCCGGAGCAAGTATTCCAATTATCAGGAATCTTGAGGAGTATTATGACAATGAGCTGCTTTATTCTTTGCGCGGGATTTTGAATGGTACCACAAACTATATCCTCACAAAAATGCATAACGACGGTATTTCTTATGATGAAGCACTTAAGGGAGCCCAGGAAAAGGGTTTTGCAGAATCTGACCCAACCCTTGATGTAGAAGGATGGGATGCCAAGTACAAACTGTGTATCATCACGGGTCATGCATATGGTATGTTCCTGGAACCGGAGGAAGTATTTCATTATGGGATAAACAAAATTTCAAAGTTTGATATCCAGTATGCAAAAGAAAAAGGATTTAAAATCAAACTGGTTCCCTATGTAGGCAAGACTAATGAGAATACAATTACAAGTTTTGTTCTTCCAAGGTTTATTTCGTCCGACAAATATCTGTATAATGTTGATAACGAATACAATGGAGTAATTACAGAAGCCGCCTTTGCTGACAAACAGTTTTTTTGCGGGAAGGGAGCAGGAGGTCATGCTACCGGAAGTGCTGTACTTTCTGATATCTCAGCAAACTCTTATGGTTACAGGTATGAGTATAAAAAGTTCCAGCAGGGGACCGTCTCAAATTACACCCGCGACTATAAACTCGAGATCTACTTAAGGTATAAAGATGAAAAGGACAGGGAATTATTTGGATTTGAGGAAGTCTCGGAATACTTTAGCGGAAGATTTTATAAATACGTAATCGGAGTTGTTAATCTTGAAAGACTTTACACATTGCGGGAACAGCTTCGCATCCTGGATGTTTTTATAGTAAACACCGGACGAAAGGGAATAAAATGATGAAGAAAAGACTTGAAGATGTTATTACCAATAAGATCCTGATCCTCGATGGAGCAATGGGGACAATGATCCAGAAACACAAGCTTCAGGAAAACGATTACCGGGGAGTTAAATTTAAAGATCATCCTATGCTCCAGAAGGGCAATAATGATCTGTTATCCCTCTCAAAACCAGAGATAATAAAAGATATTCACCGTGAATATCTCGAAGCTGGAGCTGATATTATTACTACAAATACTTTTAATTCAAACCGGATTTCCATGTCGGATTATGGTATGGAGACCCAGGTTTATGAAATGAATTTTCAATCGGCGCGCCTTGCTGCTGAAGCAATTACAGAATATGAAAGATCTAAAGAACCATTAGAGCATTTTATAGCCGGTACACTGGGACCAACAAACCGTACAGCTTCAATGTCATCGGATGTTAACGACCCGGGAGCGAGGTTAGTCTCCTTCGATCAGCTTGTTGAGGCGTATTCAGAGCAGACAAGAGGGTTGATCGATGGAGGGGTGCATGTACTTCTTGTTGAAACAATTTTTGACGTTCTGAACTGCAAGGCTGCATTATTTGCAATAGATTCAGTCTTTGAGGAAAAAGGAATGCGCCTTCCGGTAATGGTGTCAGGTACAATCACCGATGCCAGTGGAAGAACGCTAACCGGTCAGACCCTTGAAGCATTTATGGTTTCCGTTTCACATTTTCCACTCCTTAGTATTGGGCTTAATTGCGCTCTTGGGGCAGAACAGCTGAGGCCGTTTGTTGAGGAACTATCACTGAAGTCGGGCTTCTATGTTTCGGTTCATCCAAATGCCGGACTGCCAAACCAGTTCGGGGAATATGACCAGTCTGCATCATTTATGACTTCTATTGTTGAAGATTTCATGAAGGAGGGCTGGGTAAACATTATTGGTGGTTGCTGCGGTACCACACCGCTTCATATTCAGAAAATAGCTGAAGCATCTAAAAAATATAAACCAAGGGTTAAGCCTGAAATTAAGAGATATACAAGACTTAGCGGACTCGAAGTTCTTACAATTACACCTGAAACGAACTTTGTAAATATTGGAGAACGTACAAACGTATCCGGTTCAATCAAATTCGCACGACTAATCAGGGACGAAAAATATGATGAGGCTCTTGCTGTAGCACGTGGACAGGTTGAGGGAGGAGCGCAGGTAATTGATATCTGCATGGATGAGGCTATGCTCGATTCGGAAAAAGCTATGGTGAAATTTGTAAACCTTGTCATGGCCGAACCAGATATTTCAAAGCTCCCTCTTATGATCGACTCATCAAGATGGGGTGTTATTGAATCAGCACTTAAATGCATTCAGGGGAAATCGGTTGTAAATTCAATTAGCCTGAAGGAGGGAGAAGAGGTATTTCTCCATCATGCTCGTCTGGTTAGAAAATATGGTGCTGCTGCAGTTGTAATGCTTTTCGATGAAAAAGGGCAGGCTGATACTCTGGCAAAAAGATTAACTGTTGCTGAGCGATGCTATCGGCTCCTTGTCGATAAACTTGATTTCCCCCCTGAAGATATCATTTTCGATCCCAATGTGCTTGCTATTGCAACAGGGATTGAAGAACACAATAACTATGCTATAGATTTTATCAAGACCACAGAATGGATAAAGCAAAACCTTCCCTATGCCAAAGTGAGTGGTGGAATAAGCAATCTTTCATTTTCATTCCGCGGCACTGACAAGGTTCGGGAGGCTATTCATTCCGTCTTCCTTTATTATGCTATAAAGGCAGGACTTGACATGGGAATTGTTAATCCTGGTATGTTGCAGGTTTACACCGAGATAGAACCTACTCTGCTTCAATTGATAGAAGATGTGGTGCTTAACAGGAGAAAAGATTCTACCGAGAGACTCGTGAAATTTGCCGAGGGGATTAAGAATGAAGGGAAGAAAGAGGAGAAGGAAGATGCTTGGCGCCTTTTGCCTGTTGTAGATCGGATTAAGCATTCACTTATCAGGGGATTAGATGAGTTTATTGAGCAGGATGTTGAAGAAGCCCGTTCACTTTTTAGACGTTCTATTGAGCTAATTGAAGGACCATTAATGGGAGGGATGAACGAGGTTGGTGACCTTTTCGGATCAGGTAAGATGTTCCTTCCTCAGGTTGTAAAGAGTGCAAGAGTAATGAAAAAAGCTGTTGCAAAACTTGCACCTTATATAGAACTTGAGAGCGAAGGCGATGAGAAAAAAATAGCTGGAAAGGTACTGCTTGCAACAGTTAAAGGAGATGTTCACGACATTGGAAAGAATATTGTCGGGGTTGTGCTGTCATGTAATAACTACGAGATAATTGATCTTGGAGTTATGGTCCCGGCTGAGAAGATCATCGACACTGCAATTAAAGAAAACGTAGATATTATAGGCTTAAGCGGACTAATTACACCTTCACTTGAGGAGATGGTTCATGTTGCTTCTGAAATGGAGAGGAGAAAGATTAAATTACCTCTTCTGATCGGAGGGGCAACAACTTCCGAAATCCATGGCGCAGTAAAAGTGGCACCTGCCTATTCCGGTTCAGTTATTCATGTGAAGGATGCCTCTAAAGCAGCAGGCGTTCTTGCTTCTTTGTTACAAAAGGATAATAGCAAGTATGTTTCTTCAATAAAAGAGAAGTATAAAAAAATGAGGGAAGATCATGCTTCCCGGCAGACTGAAAAGAATCTTTTTTCGATTGGTGATGCAAGAAAGAATAAATATGTCACAGATTGGCAGACTATTAAACTTACTGAACCTGCAAAGCCCGGACTTCATATTTTGTCCGAAATAGATCTTAATGAGTTATCAGGGTATATTGACTGGACATTCTTTTTCTTTTCATGGAAACTATCGGGCAAATATCCGGCAATCTTTAATGATCCTCAGAAAGGCGTTGAGGCAAGAAAATTATTTGACGATGCCCAGATGTATCTGAAGAAAGTTATTGATGAAAAACTTCTTACTGCAAAAGCTGTATTTGGGGTGTTCCCTGCTGTTTCAGACGGTGACGACGTAAAAGTCTTTTCAGATAAAAGCAAAAAGGAAATAAAATCGGTACTCAGGTTTTTAAGGAACCAGGAACCTAAAGAAAAGGGTGTTCCAAACCTTTCACTTTCCGATTATATTGCTCCTGAATCAACTGGCATAATTGATAATATAGGCGCTTTTGTTGTAACAGCTGACCTTGATAACGTGGCTCTCCAAAAATATAAAGAAGATGATTATGCCACAATAATGATCAGGATTCTGAGCGACAGACTCGCAGAAGCTGCTGCTGAATGGCTTCATGAAAAGATAAGAACTGAATACTGGGGATATGCTCCACAGGAAAAGCTTCCGATTGAAGATTTGCTTAAACTGAAATATAAAGGTATCAGGCCTGCTCCGGGCTATCCTGCCTGTCCGGACCATACCGAGAAACGGGTCCTGTTTGACTTGCTTGGAGCAGAGAAAGCTGTTGGGGCAGAACTCACTGAAAATTTTGCAATGATACCGCCGGCATCTGTAAGCGGATACTTTTTTGCACATCCGGGGTCAACCTATTTTAATATCGGGAAGATAGGTGCAGACCAGTTGAAAGACTATGCTCTAAGGAAAAACATGACAAACGAAGAGATGGCCAGATGGCTAGCTCCTAACTTATAAATATTTAGAAAATGAGTGTTATAGATAAGATTAATAATGCCAAAGGGACCCTTTTTACTTTTGAATTACTTCCCCCGCTTAAGGGGCATAGTATTGAAAGAATTTATACTGCAATTGACAGGCTGGTTGAATTTAATCCGGCATATATAAATTTTACATCGCATCGCAACGAGATAACATACTATGAGAGACCCGATGGTCTTCTTGAAAAAAAGATTGTCCGTATCAGACCAGGAACTATAGCCCTTGCAGCTGCCGTAAAATATAAATACAATATTACCGTTGTTCCTCATCTTCTTTGCGGAGGATTTTCTAAAGAAGAAACTGAGAATGTGCTTATTGAGATGAATTTTCTTGGTATTGATGATGTGCTTGCTCTGCGTGGGGATCCCCCAAAAGGAAGCCGCCGTTTTATGGCTGAGAAGGATGGACATTCTCACACTTTTGAACTTGTCAAACAGATTACTAATATGAACAGTGGGAAGTATCTTGAATCGTCACTTGAAGATACAACTCCTACAAATTTTTGTATCGGAGTTGCCGCATATCCCGAAAAGCACTTTGAAGCACCTAACAGGCAGGTTGATATTGAAAACCTGAAGCATAAAGTTGAATCGGGAGCCAGCTATATAGTTACCCAGATGTTTTTTGATAACCGTAAGTTTTGCAGGTTCAGGGATGAGTGCCGGAAAGCAGGAATATCTGTTCCGATTATTGCAGGTATAAAACCAATTTCGGCACTGAACGACATTAAATTGTTACCTCAGGCTTTTCATATTGATCTCCCCAACGATCTTGTAATAGCTGCTCAAAAATGCAAGACTGATAAAGAAATCCGTGAGGTTGGAATTGAGTGGGCTACCATGCAGTCGAAGGAATTAATTAAAGAAGGGGTTCCTGGTATTCACTATTATACATTGGGTCGTTCTGATAATGTCGCAAGGATTGTGAAGGCTTCGTTCTAACGCCCCAGTTCTTTCCCCATCGCCATTATATGCTCCGGTGTCGTCCCACAGCACCCACCTATTATATTAGCACCTGCTTTAATGAGTTCAGGTATAAATGATGCCATCATTTCAGGTGATTCGCGAAAAACAGTTTTTCCGTCAATGAATTCAGGTATCCCTGCATTAGCCTGGATCATTACCGGAATTTTATTGTCTATGGCCCGGATTGCTTTTACAATACCAATCATATCTTCAATGCCATTTCCGCAGTTTGATCCTACTATATGAGCTCCGGCTTCCTTCATTGAGATTACCATTTCTTCAGGAGATACTCCCATCATGGTATGATATTCCCCATTTGGCTCTTTCGAAAAGGTCATGGTTATAATTACTGTGCATTTTGTATTTTCTCTTGCAGCTCTGACAGCCAAAGCGGCTTCATCAACGGCCGACATCGTCTCTATTATAATAATGTCAGCACCTCCGGCCTCAAGAGCAATTGCCTGTTCCCTGAAAGTATCGTACAATTCTGCTTCGGTTACATCACCCATAAGAATCATCTTTCCCGTAGGTCCTATTGATCCGGCAACATGCTTATTTTTGCCGGCAGCTTCCCGGTATATTTCAGCAGCAGTCTTGTTTAATTCCGATACCCTGTCACCTAATCCGTATTGGGAAAGTTTAAAAATGCTTCCTCCGAAACTATTTGTTGTAATAATTTCTGATCCTGCCTGCAAATAGGATTCTGCAATACTCTTAACTTCAGCCCTATGGGTTATATTCCATAATTCAGGACATTCCCCGGGGGTCATCCCTTTTGACTGAAGAAGTGTACCCAACGCTCCGTCAGAAAGTAGGATCTTATTGTTCGCAATTTTATCAAGAATATTCATAAAGGGCTGAAATAAAGATATAAATATTGAGGTTTGGACTATCTAAAAACCACCCTGGCCCGTGTAAGGAGGGGAACTTTGAATTCCACTTTTGTCTTTTTACTTTTGTCTTTCTTGCCTTACGCCTTACGCCGTTCGCCGTACACCTTGTGCCTAGATTTTAAAAGCCTTCTTAATCTTCTCCACATAATCCAGTTTCTCCCATGCAAAAAACTCAACTTTTTTCTTGTAAACTTTTTTGCCATTGCCTGTTGAAGCGCTTGGTTTGCTGCCTTTTACTTCATAATAAACATCAACATCCTGTGAGTAACTATCACGACCAAAATGTCCATAAGATGCTGTTTCGAGGAATACCGGATTTTTCAGACCGAAACGCTGGACTATTGAATAAGGACGCATATCAAAAATCTTATTGATCTTTTCAGCGATCTCCCCATCGTGCATAGTCTTGCCTTTGCTGTCTTTTACCTTAGCTGTTCCATAAGTATTAATATATAAACCAACGGGTTGCGCAACTCCGATAGCATAAGCTACCTGGATAAGCGCCTGATCGCAAACACCGGCAGCTACAAGGTTTTTGGCTATATGACGGGCAGCATAAGCAGCTGACCTGTCGACTTTTGATGAATCCTTTCCTGAAAAAGCGCCACCGCCGTGTGCCCCATGTCCGCCATAAGTGTCAACGATGATTTTACGTCCGGTAAGTCCGGTATCGCCATGAGGACCACCGATTACAAATTTACCGGTTGGATTGACGAGAAGTTTATGCTCGGCACTAAAAAGTTTCTGAATTCTTGCGGGAAGAGATTTTTTAACCCTTGGGATAAGAATTTTTTTAATATCCTCAGCGATTTTATCCTGCATGGCTTTTTCAGCTGCGAGCTCAGCTTTATGTGACTTATCTTTAGGAAGAACAAATTCATCGTGTTGGGTACTGACAACGATGGTATCAATACGAAGAGGTTTATTATTATCGTCATACTCAACAGTAACCTGCGATTTACTGTCGGGACGTAGGTATTTCATCTGTTTCCCTTCACGGCGTATATTTGCCAGTTCCTCAAGCAGCCTGTGTGCCAGCTCAATTGTCAGAGGCATGTAGTTATCCATTTCACGGCAGGCATAACCAAACATCATACCCTGATCGCCGGCTCCCTGTTCTTCGGGTTTTTCACGAACTACACCCTGGTTTATATCAGCCGATTGTTCATGAATAGTTGATATTAAACCGCATGAATCGCAGTCGAAACGGTATTCAGCTTTTGTATAGCCAATTTTACGGATAACCTTGCGGGCAACCTCCTGTACATCTACCCATCCTGATGTGCGTACTTCTCCACCACAAACAACAAGACCTGTTGTTACGAATGTTTCGCACGCAACTTTTGATTCCGGATCCCAACGGAGGAATTCATCAAGCAAAGCATCTGATATCTGATCGGCTACCTTATCGGGGTGCCCTTCTGAAACTGATTCTGAAGTAAATAAATATCCCATAGTACTAAATTTAATTTATTAGTTAACAATAGATGGGAAATCTGGTTGATCAAAAAGAAGGAATTATCACGTTTTAGCATTTTTTCCTGTGGTTGCAATCAGCACAAATTTTTCCACCATTCAATTACGGTGCAAAGTAAGTGAAAAAAAACAGGAAAAGCAAAAAAATTATCCGTTCGTAAGATGTCTGAAAACCTCTTCAAGATTGCTTTCATGTTTCTGAAGCGAAAGAACCATAAGTCCGTTTTTTACTGCAAAATCAAACAGTGCAGGACGAACATCCTCATCACCTTCTGCTTCAATGAGCCATAAATTATTTTGGATATGCTTAACAATGCACACATTTTTAATAGCAGCAAGCAAAGATTGATCAGTTTCTTTATCGAATTCTATATTAACAATTTGTTTCGGACGCTTTATTATAGAATAGATTTTACTTTTTTCCTCATTCGCAACAATAACACCTTTATCAATGATTATTACCCTGTCGCAGATAGCTTCAACTTCCTGCATAATATGCGTTGAAAGCATAACGGTCTTTTCCTTTCCTGCCTCTTTGATAAGGTTTCGGATCTCAATTATCTGATTCGGATCAAGACCAGTTGTTGCTTCATCGAGGATCAAAACATCGGGATGATGGATAAGCGCCTGGGCAAGACCGACTCTTTGTCTGTAGCCTTTTGAAAGTGATCCGATCTTCTTTTTCTGTTCCGGAATAAGGCCGGTTAGCTCAATAATACTATCAATCTGGTTTTTTTTGGAGATGTTGGATTTATATATAGAAGCAACAAAGCCAAGATACTCCCTGACATACATTTCAGGATAGAGCGGGTTATTTTCCGGGAGATAGCCTATTTGCCTTTTAACTTCGAGATTGTCCGTTCCCACCTCAAGACCGTTAACAAGCACCTGACCTGATGAGGCAGGGATGAAGCCTGTAATAATCTTCATCATAGTTGATTTTCCGGCACCGTTTGGTCCCAGAAAACCTACAATTTCGCCTGTCTTTACTTCGAATGAAACATTATCGAGTGCTTTTTGATCTCCATAAAGTTTTGTAACACCCTGAACTACAATTGACATAACTTGGTTCTTGTCTGCTTATCAACCATACATGAACTGGCCAACCTTTGCAAATGATGCTTTGGGGTTAACACAGCAAACAGGAATTTTTGAACTGTTTGCAATAATAAATTGTTCCGACGCACCCAATACATAATCAACCATAGTGATATTCTTGGTTGTCATTATAAGGAGAAGATCAGCATTTATTTTTTGGGCAAAATCGATAGTCTGCTGGGCAAAATCTCCTCTTGGGACTTCATGTATTTCGTAATCTATGTTATTCTGTATAAGAAACTTAATTGCAAAATTTAGATTGACATTTGTCTTTTTTAACAAGGAAGAATCGGTACTTACAGAAACCAGCATATGGATCTTTGACTCAAAATATTTCCCCATGAAAATTGCCATTTGCATCTTTTCTTTATTTTCTCCCCTGAAATCAACCGGGAAGACAATATTGTGATACCTCTCCTGATCAACAGGAGCATCCTGAACAACTATAAATGGTATTTTTGATTTAACGATAACTTTTAATGCCCAACTTCCGGTAAGCTTCTGCATCCCTTTCATTCCATGAGTCCCCATAACAACAAGACTGGCTTCCTTCTCATTTGCGTATTCGGCAATTGCCGAAAAGATACTTCCCTTAACTATATGATAGGAAACCGGAACATTGAAGTTTTTATTGGTTTCTTCAGTTACAAGCTGCAGTTTAGCTTTCTTTTCTGCTTCATCTTTAGAACTAATGTCGGTGTCGACAACATGCAAAAGGCATATATCATTCCCCACCATACGGCTTATCTTGACTGCATGTGCCAAAGCATGCCCGGCAACATGAGTAAAATCCCATGGCACAACTATAAGTTTTTTATGTTTTTCCATAGCGTTATTTTCTTTTCATATTAATATTCAAAGTTATTCAGTTTTTGCCAATATTCAAACCAATAAGTGAGGAATGTTTTGTACATTAAATCAATCTGTTATCCCTGATTACCCCCTTCCCAACCTTCCCCCAGGGGAGAAGGAGTAAGCATTTTCCACTAGGGTTAAATAAGAAAGAAAGTTGTTTGATAATAAAGATGAACCACGTTATTGTTATTTATTATAAACTGAATTAAATAGTAAATATTATGATTGTTTGTCAAATAATCTGAAAAAGAAGACAGTAGACCTCAAAAATAGTGCCATAAAGAAATAAAAACGGCTCTTTTGAATTATTGAAATGAGCACATTAATCATATAAAACAAAATAAGGTCGATTTAATCGCCATTAGCGACTAACATTTTATTATTTTTGCGCTACTATTTTTATTGATTATAAATGATCATAATGAAAAGAACAAAGATTAAAGCATTATTATCCTCCTCTCTGGTTGGATCAGAAGTACTTGTTAAGGGCTGGGTAAGAACGAAAAGGGGAAACAAGAATGTTGTCTTCATAGCACTGAATGACGGATCGACAATAAATAATATTCAGGTGGTTGCTGATACTGTATCATTTGATGAGAATCTTCTAAAGGATATCACCACCGGGGCATGTATTGCTGTTACCGGCAAACTGGTTGAGTCTCAGGGACAAGGCCAGAAAGTTGAAATCAATGCTTCTTCTATTGAACTTTATGGAAAGAGTGATGCTGAGACATATCCTCTGCAGAAGAAGGGACATTCAATGGAGTTTTTGCGCGAGAATGCTCACCTCCGCTTCAGAACAAATACTTTCGGTGCAGTTTTCAGAATAAGACACTCAATGGCTTTTGCCATTCACAAATACTTTAACGATAAGGGATTTTTCTATCTGCATACCCCCATCATTACCGGAAGCGATGCTGAAGGCGCTGGCGAGATGTTCCATGTAACCACCATGGATCTGAATAAATTGGCTCATAATACAGATGGATCAATTGATTACAATAGCGATTTCTTTGGAAAAGAAACTAACCTTACTGTTTCCGGACAACTTGAAGGGGAACTTGGCGCCCTGTCACTTGGTGAAATATATACCTTCGGACCGACCTTCAGAGCAGAGAATTCAAATACTCCCAGGCATCTTGCCGAATTCTGGATGATAGAACCGGAGATGTCTTTCTATGATCTTAACGACAACATGGATCTTGCTGAAGAGTTTGTTAAATATCTCATCAAATATGCACTCGAAAATTGCCGCGAAGATCTTGAGTTCCTCAATAGTATGATCGACAATAAACTTCTTGAGAAACTCAATTTTGTACTTAATAATGAGTTTGTAAGAATAACATATACTGAGGCTGTTTCAATTCTGACAGCTACAGGGAAAAAATGGGATTATATGGTAGGCTGGGGCCGCGATCTTCAGGCGGAGCATGAAAGGTTTCTTGTTGAGGAACACTTCAAACGTCCTGTTATCCTTACCGATTATCCGAGAGAGATTAAGGCTTTCTATATGAAGCAGAACGAAGATGGCAAAACCGTACGTGCGATGGATGTACTCTTCCCTGGAATCGGCGAAATAATCGGCGGATCACAGAGAGAAGAGAATTATGACAAACTGCTTGCCCGCATTACTGAGATGAAATTACCCCAAAAGGACCTCTGGTGGTACCTCGATACGCGGAAATTCGGAACAGCTCCTCACAGCGGATTTGGATTGGGATTTGAAAGGCTTATTTTATTTGTTACCGGGATGTCAAATATTCGCGATGTGATACCTTTTCCAAGAACTCCAAAAAATGCCGAGTTTTAGAAGGACTTATTCAGATTCCTATTTGAAGAGAAGATAAGGATGCTAAAGCAAAGTTTACAACAGAAGCTGCTTCAGAAGCTTTCCCCACAGCAGATCCAGATGATCAAGCTGCTGGAGGTACCAACTTTGCAGATTGAACAGAGAATAAAGAAAGAACTAGAGGAAAACCCTGCACTTGAAGAGGGTCAGGAAGAAGAAGATATCCATTCAGACTCGGAAGACGAAGATCAATTTGAGGAAACAGATAAAGATCAGGAGGAATTCACACTCGATGATTATATTGAAGATGACGATATTCCAGATTATCGTCTTCAGGCAAAAAACTATAGTAAGGACGAAGAAAAAAGAACTGAAATCCCCTTTTCGGTGGGATTATCTTTCAGTGAGCATCTGGAATCGCAGCTGGCTCTGAGGGACCTTACGGATAAACAGAAAATACTTGGAGAATATATTCTGGGTAATATAGATGAGGACGGATATTTGCGAAGGGAGCTGATAAACATTGTTGATGATCTTGCTTTTCTTCAGAATGTTGAAACTACCGAAATTGAACTCGAAGAGGTACTTAAAATAATTCAGGATCTTGAACCCTCAGGGGTAGGGGCCCGTAACCTGAGAGAATGCCTTTTACTTCAGATTGAGAAACGCGACTACTCGCAACCTTCTCTTAATATTGCACATACAATTATTGACTTGTATTTCGATGAATTCACGAAAAGGCATTACGATAAAATTGTAACACGGCTTGGTATTACTGAAAATGAACTCAAAGCAGCAATTGATGAAGTATTGAAGCTGAACCCAAAACCGGGCGGAGTTTATAGCGATCCATTTAACAAAACTTCCCAGCCTATAATTCCTGACTTTATACTCGAATTTTCTGAGGATGGGTTTGACCTTCACCTAAATTCACGAAATCTCCCGGAACTAAGAACAAGTGCTGCCTATAACGAAATGCTTCATACATACAGCAGAGATAAAAGTCAGAAAAAAGAAATGAAAGAGGCTGTTCTCTTTGTTAAGCAGAAAATCGATTCGGCAAAATGGTTCATTGATGCAATTAAACAACGTCAGAATACTCTTCTCCTTACCATGAATGCAATTCTGGAATATCAGCAGGAATACTTCATTGACGGTGATGAAACCAAATTGAAACCAATGATCCTCAAAGATGTTGCTGAAATGACCGGACTTGATATTTCTACAATATCGAGAGTCGCAAACAGTAAATATATACAGACTCACTTTGGAATATTTCCTCTGAAGTTTTTCTTTTCAGAAGGTCTGCAGACTGATAGCGGCGAAGAAGTCTCGACAAGAGAAATTAAAAGAATTTTACAGGATTGTATTGAAAATGAACAGAAACGGAGACCATTGACAGACGAAAGGCTTACTGAAATACTGCAGGAAAAGGGGTACCAGATAGCACGCCGGACCGTTGCAAAATACCGTGAACAACTTAATATTCCGGTGGCAAGATTGAGGAGGGAGATATGAATACTATAAAAACAAAAGAGTCTGCCGTTAAAGCGGCACAAGTAATATCCGTAATTTTTCATCCATTGTTAATCCCTGTTTATGGGATGGCAATCATTTTTTCTGCCCCTACACTGTTTGGTTATCTTCCATTTACAGTGAAGAAGTTATTATTTTTTATCGTGTTGGTAAATAATGTTATAGTGCCCATTTCATTATTACCCTTCCTCCGTTACAGAAATATTATCAGCTCCTGGACAATTTTCAAAAGGGAAGAAAGAACTGTGCCTCTTATAATTTCCACGCTTCTTTATTCAACTACTTCTTATATTATTTACCGGTTTCCTTTACCTGTATTTCTGAAGTCATTTATTTTTGCAGCTGCATTTGTTTCTCTTATTGTTACACTCATCAATTTCCGTTGGAAAATTTCACTCCATTCGGTAGGAGCAGGGTATCTGTTAGCATTGGTATTGCTTCTTTCTTTTAAAATGTATACCCCTCTTTTATGGTATCTTATTTCAGCTGTTTTTGCAGGAGGCTTGGTGATGTCATCAAGCTTAAGGCTTAATTTCCATAATTCTCACCAGGTTTGGTTCGGGTTCCTCACCGGATTCTTTGGATTAACCCTTTTCATGATGTTTTTCTAATAATTCATTCAAAGCATCTTTCAGTAGAAGGTTGCTTTGTTCCTTTATTTCATCTGTCCAGTCTGCCCTGGTTGACGGTAGACTAATATTTTCATTTATTTGATTCTGCCTGAGTGTGGAAAACCATCGCTTTTCGCTAAGATATTCAGCAAGATATTCCTGTTCGGTCTGACCAGGTGTAGGAATTAATAATGCACTGCAATTGAGGCTTATAAGCTCCATTATTGTGGTATATCCCGATCGGGTAATAATACTTTGACTTCCAGAAATCATTTCTTTCATTTCCGGGGTGAGAAGATGATTAATAAAAGTGATATTACCGGATGTTACCGGCCCATTTTCCTTACCGGGCGCTCCTTCCAGCATTACAGTTACCGGGACTTTATCTTTAAGTATAACCGTAAGTTTCTGTTTAAGAATTCCACGTTGAGGTTCCGGGCCTGAAAGGATCACAGTGTTATGCTGAAATATTACGTTCTGTTCTTTATCAGTTTGTCCGACTGAATTGAACCGTGACAATATTCCCGTATATCTAACATTTTCAGGCAGTTTTAACCCATGCGATAGTCTTCCTGTAACATTTAACTCTCCAGGCAGGTCAGGAATGAAACAGAGGGAATATTTTTTAATTACTGCTCTGTGAAGTAAGATCCCAATGAATTCCAGAAATCTGAATGGTTTTGGAAACGGAATTAAAGGCATATGGGTAATATAAACAGATGTAATATTCCTGTTCCATAATCCAAACCGGTTATCGCTGATAACAATATCAATTGCATGGTCTCTGATGATCTTCTTCAGCGCGAAATGTTCTTTGATTATATGATACAGAAGGAGGGGTGTTTTCAGAAGCATTGAGAGATATTGAGGCAGAAACCGTGAGTACCCCGAACGGAATCCGCTAAAGTTCAGAAATGAAAGTCCGGGTAATTCTTTCCGGAAAAGCGCCAGGTGCTCCTCTCCTGATCCAATAATAATATTGTTATTCATATCCCGAAGCGCACTTGCCAGCGGGATCATTCGGGCAGCATGACCTAATCCCCATTCCAGGGGACAAATGAGTATATTGTAACTTTTATTCAACTTTAACCTGAAACTTTCGTTTTAATACCAAGCTTTTCAACAAGCGCTGCTATTTCTTTAAGCTCTTTTTCAGGAACTTTAATTAATTTTCCACCGTCAGGGGTATCTCTGGAAATAGTATAGATCATTACTTCTGAGGGTTTGATCCTTTTTATTGCCGCTATCCATGCACTTATTTCTGCCGGAGTTGTATTGTCGATAACATTATCGTTGTATAATCCCCGAAGGAAAAGGGTCTGAATAATAACCTTGCCGTTAAACGCCGTCAGATCATCAATGACTTTTTCAACATTATAATTTCCTCTGGGCTGATTATGGATTTTCACTGTAGAGCCTATTGCAGAGTCGAGTTTAAGGATGTTCATATCGACTTTTAACAATGCTGCTTTTATTAGTGGATTATTAATGGTTGTGGAGTTTGATAATACTGCAATTTTAGTTTTAGGGAAGTGTCTGTTTCTCAGCGTTATACTGTCATCAATTATCCCGGGGAATTCGGGATGTAGAGTAGGTTCTCCGTTCCCGGCGTACGTAATTACATCGGGTGACTGGCCTTTAACCTTCATTTCTGAAAGCTTTTTATCAAGGGCATTATATACTTCCTTACGATTGGGAAGTTTAGTAACAGCCTTTTCTATATCTTTTGTCCACCCGCATTCGCAATAGATGCAATTGAAATTGCAGATTTTTCTTTTGACAGGTAACAGATTTATCCCTAGTGAAACCCCCAAACGTCTGCTCTTTACCGGTCCGAATATTATTTCATCAAATAGAAATGTGGACATGATTGTTTAAATTAGTCTTGTTACAATGCTTTCAGGCAGGAGTTTCATATTTTGAAGATCGACGTTCTCAAGCAGGAGCAGCCCTGGTTTTTTGCCGGCCTCAATTTTCCCAAAATGGTCTTCTTCACATAACGCTTTAGCCCCATTCAAAGTTCCCCATCGTACAAGTTTTTCAATCGAAAGAAAAGGGAAATATCTCTGAAGTGTTTTTAGCTCTTCAAGTATGCTAAGTTTATCATTCGAAGCCAGGCTGTCAGTTCCGATAACTATCTCACACCCCTCATCAAGGAGTACATCAAGAGGCGGTAATTGATTCTCAATATAAATATTTGAACCAGGGCACAGGCACCAGAATAAGTTTTTTCTCCCCTTAATTTTTCTTATTGTCTCCTTGTCGGCAAAGGTGTTATGGACCAAAATAAGATTACCACTCAGGGTTATTTCATTGAGAACTGCGTCAGCATGATTTTTTGCCATTTCAGGATTTGATGGCATTAAGGAAGAGCGTTCAAAGGATGTAAGAAACGGTCCGGTATGATTTTTAAGAAAGGTCTCTTCACCTACGGTCTCCATAAAATGAATTGAAGTAATTTTATTCTTCTCACTTTTTCCCTTAAGAAGACTCAGAAGGGGTAATGACATTGAATAAACAGCGTGTGGCACCAGGGAGAAAAGCAGTTTCATCTCCTTTGCAGTTTCGGCAACTTTTAATATATCTTCCATACGCCGGGCAGCTTTTTCCGGATCAATTCCAAAAACTTCCAGCAGGCTGATGTATTTTATCCTGCTTCCCTGTTTTAATTTAAAGGAGAGTGAAGTATTACAGATATCAGCACATAATGACACTCCTTCATTATACATGTCATTATCTGCCAGGGAAGCTGATTTTGTTATAGCGTCAGGAGTATTATTTCTAGAGTTTCTGACCTGTTCCAGGAATGCGCTCAATCCACCGCCAGGAACAAAAGATCCTTTCATATACGACAACTCAAGATGACAATGGCAGTTCACAAAACCGGGAATAATTATGCCATTATGAAATTCAACAGAATGTTTTTCTTTAAGATTCCCTTCCGTATCCTCAACATTAATTATTGTTCCGTCATCCTCAGTTGTGATAATGGCTCTTTTTAGCGGGATGCCTGAGTTGGTAATAATATACTGGGCCGAAAAACGTTTCATACCACCGCCACTGAGCAATAAGTAAAAGTGATTTTATCGAAAAAGATATGTTTTTCCCGGGTATCCGGGAGGTTATCAAAATCGTATAGCAAGCCTCTGAAACGGACAGCTGATTTATCAGAAACATTCAGCATCAGAGTATATGTATGGGGCAGACCGTCTTTTAAATAACTAATCGTTTTAAGGAAATGTTTTTTTCCGTTGTCAATACTATCTGAATTACATGAATATGCTGTAATTCGCGGATTAACCGATTGGTCATCGGGGAAAAGTGTGGCTGAAAAACTCAGGGCATAAGTGCCTGATTTATTTATAGTTATGTCGAATTGTGTGGAGTCGGATCTCAATGTGTCGGGGAAGAAATAAAACTCTTTGCCTGTCCATAGGTTATCTATGTGATTTTCTTCCAACAAAGCCTGTTTTTCAGCACGCGATTCCATCTCGGTAAGTATTCCAAGAACCTGATCGTTAATACTAATCAGCTGCTTTTGGTTATTAATGAAATAGTACTTGATTGTTTTGTCCATGGCGGCTTTCGTGTACCCATGTTTTTCTATTATCTGAATATATGCTGAAATTGAATCAAGGGATATAAACAATGAATGATATTTTGGAAGAGTCAGAAGGCCGTCTGCAATATGAAAGTCCGTCAGAATAGCAATCAGATCTTTTTCAGGAATCAGATTGTTCTTATCTAATTTGGCTTTTCTGCTGGTACAGGAACCGGCTACCAGCAAAATCAGAAATAATATGAGAAGCTTAAACCGGATCATTTTACTTTAATATTAATGTATTCTGTCCTTTAGGTGTAAATATAGTAATTGATTATTACACGTCCTTATTAAGAAATTTCTTTGTAAGATATCTCACCGGATACCATGCGGCCCAATATCCTATTATCAAAACAATTCCGGGAACTACAATAAAATCTTTTATCTTCATTACAACAGGATACGAGTCCATAATCAGTGATTCACTATTAAGTTTTACGAGTCCATAAGTCTGCTGTACCCAGCAAACTGCAAAACCCAGAATTATTCCTGCAATAGCTCCGATTATTGAGATTAACCATCCCTCAAAAATAAATATCTTCCTTATCAGGTTATTATCTGCACCAAGACTTTTAAGTATTTCAATGTCACGCTCTTTCTCAATTATAAGCATGGTAAGGGAACCCATTATGTTGAATGAAGCGATTATAAGAATCAGTGTCAGGATAAGAAAGATAGCCAGTCTTTCTGACTTCATTACCTTGTAAAAGATCTCCTGCTGTTCATACCTGTTTTTTACTACGAAGCCCTTCCCGAAAATTTTAATTATATTCTTCTGAACAATCTGGGGATCAGCCCGATCATTGAATTTTATTTCTAGAGAAGTTACCCCTTCTTCAACTTCTATCAGCTCTCTGGCGAACTCGAGCGGGACGTAAACATATTTTGAGTCATATTCTTTCTCAACCTCAAAAATACCGGAAGGTGTTATATACTTCTTTTTTAATGCATCTTCAGGATTAAGGTTTGTACTTCCTGTTTTTCGGGGGATAATGAAACATAATTGACCGATGAAATTAATCCTTATTCCCAGATATTGAGCCACGCCTATCCCTGGAATAGCATAGGGATGGCCTTTCTCCGATCGAAGGGTGAAGCTGCCTTCAAACATTGAACTATCGATATTAGAAACCATCGCATAGTTATCATCAACGCCTTTTATTGTTGCAATAAACTGTCTGTCCCCGTATTTAATAAGTGTATTTTCTTCAAGTGAAAGAGAATAACACGACACACCATCAACTTTTGCAAGAAGTTTCAGCCTTGATGTGTCTGCTATAAATGTTTTTCCTTCAGCTGCAGTTATCTTAATGTCGGGATCAAAGGTATTGAATATGGCGCTTACCATTGTTTCAAGCCCGTTAAAAACCGAAAGGATAATAATAAGTGCCATCGTTCCGACTGCAACACCGGCTACCGATACTGCCGAGATTATGTTTATTGCATTCCGCGATTTTTTTGCGAACAGGTACCTTTTTGCTATGTATAATGAGAGTTTCACTTTTTTACTTTCTGGCGGTAACCAGCAGCCCGGTTCCTATCTTATGAGTTAAATTGAGATCGAAAATGTTAAGTATAATTGAAACAGGGAAAAATATCAGGTAATAAAAAGGGAGGATGATAAAAAACAGATATGAAGTATTGAGCATTTTTACCGGATACTTCATCGACAATCGCCATGAGATATTTCCTGGTTTTCCATAGGTATAGCCTGCCTCAATATTTTTGAATCCTGCAAGAGTAAGCTTTTCAGTTATTTCCTTTATACTGTACCCGTCTCTGACATGCTCATCGATAAATGATTCTTCTTCTTCATTATGTACATCGGATCCTCCCTGATCAGAAGGAGTTGATATCAGAAGTACCCCATTCTCTTTCAATGATTTGTAAAAGTTCTGAAATACAAGAACATCTTCTTCAATATGTTCCATAACATCAACAGAAAGAATAATATTATAACAATTCAGGTCTGCCAGAGCGGTAAGATCACCTGTCTGGAAGACAACTCTTTCAGATAAACCTGATTTTTCAAAGAATTTATTGCAGTCATCTATCTGTTCACTATTGATATCCAATGCTTTTATTTTCCATAACCTGCTCATTCTGCTCATACGCCAGGTGTATTGACCAAATCCTGATCCGGCATCCAGAACCGATGCTTCATCACGATATTGCTGTGAGATTTTTCGCAATGCTTTTTTCACATGCCAGGTACGAAGGAGAAGGAGGTCAAGAAGAAAATAGAGAGTTTTTCTCATAAACAAAGACCCTGCAAAGAATCTGCCCAGTGATTGTTTTATTGGTTCGTATTGCATGTATATCAGGATTTTAACAGTTTGTCTATTTTGTCAATATAGTCAAGACTGTCGTCAATTTGAAAGGCTATACCTGGCACAATTCTGAGCTGGGTTCTTACCTTCTGCCCCAGTTCAAACCTGATTTTTGAAGTATGTTCTTCTATTGAATGCAGAACATCATCCTGGTTCGTTGCCGGGAAGATGCTTATATAGACTTTTGCAAAAGAGAGATCAGGACTGAGCCTGACCCTTGTGATTGAAACAAGTTTCCCATGTGCGAATTCATTACCTCTTTTAATGAATATGTCGGCCAGTTCTTTCTGGATTAAGCGTGATACTTTTTTCTGTCTTGTCGATTCCATGGCCAAAATTTTTAATGGGGCAAAGGTAGTAAAAAAGTCTCCCATTCATCTTCTGTCTTTTTTTACTAGATTTGCAACGAACTTTATTTCAGGAGAAAATGGACACAGTAGTAAGCGGCATCAGATCAACAGGAAACCTGCACCTTGGAAATTATTTTGGTGCTATAAAGAACTTTCTGAAAATGCAAAAGGAGAATAATTGTTTTTTCTTTATAGCTGATTATCACGCGCTTACAACTCACCCAAAACCTGCAGATCTTCATGGAAATATAAAACAGGTTCTGGCAGAATATCTCGCATGCGGGATAGACCCTGAAGTAGCTACTGTTTTCATCCAGAGCGATGTTCCTGAAGTTTCTGAATTGTACCTTTTACTAAATATGAATGCATATGTTGGTGAACTGGAGAGGACAGCATCATTTAAGGAGAAAGTCAGGCAGCAGCCGGATAATGTAAATGCAGGATTGCTTACATATCCCGTATTGATGGCTTCCGATATTATTATTCACAAAGCGAATAAGGTACCTGTGGGAAAAGATCAGGAGCAGCACCTCGAAATGACCAGGCATTTTGCCAGGAGATTCAATATGATGTACGAGGTTAACTATTTTCCTGAACCCGATGCATATAATTTTGGACAGCAGCTGGTAAAAATCCCCGGACTTGATGGTACCGGTAAGATGGGAAAGAGTGAGGGAAATGGTATATTTCTTGCCGATACTCCTCAGGAAATCCGTAAGAAAGTGATGAGAGCTGTCACAGACACCGGTCCAACTTCACCTAATCAGGAACAAACCGAACCTGTCAAGAATCTCTTTACTATAATGAATGTTGTTTCAGACCCTGAAACGGTTAAGTTTTTCAGTGAGAAATATGCCTCCTGTGAGATCCGGTATGGCGACATGAAGAAGCAGCTGGCTGAGGATATTGTAAAATTCACTGAACCGATCCGTCTCAGAATCACTGATCTTCTAGCTGATAATAAATATCTTTCAAAGGTGGTTGCTGCCGGAGCTGAAAAGGCCAGGGCAAGTGCTTCTAAAACAGTGAAGGAAGTCAGGGAAATTATTGGTTATCGCCCGTTCTGATATAAAAAGAAAGCCAGGCTTTTGACCTGGCTGCCCTGAGGGATCAGGGATATTATTGAGATTGCCTATGTAATACCAATAGTTCAAAATGTGTGCCAAAAGTGATTGGTCTCGCAGGAATATTCTTTTATTTGTTAATTTTGGATGATATCAATAACCAATGATCTGACAGTGGGAAAACGATTCACAATCATTCTTCTGACATTTCTTGTCTCTGCTCTTGTAATTATGGGGTATTATTTCCGGCAAAGCAGAAAGATCATATTTACAGACCCTTATAAAGTTATTTCTACAGATGCCTGTGTAGTTATTGAGACCGTTGACCTTCAAAGTTTCATGAATTCTCTTACAACAGGCAAGGGCTTGTTTGGAGAATTGGGAAAGATCAAAGAGTTAAGCATTTTTAACCAGAAGCTGAAATATCTTACTGATCAGCTAAATAAAGTCGGGTTTAAAAAGGTATTGAACGAAGGGAGGGCAGTTATTTCTTTTCATCCGGCAAAGAATGGCAAACTTCAGGTCCTTCTGTCAACTGCTGTTGCAGGTGAGATCAGCTATCGTCAGATTAAAGACATGCTCCGATCATCAGGTATAAATAATGTGATTGAAACGAAATTAAAGAGCAGGGTTGTTCTTAAAGCGCCATTTTTAGTCAACAGTCAGAAGGACACTGCATATATAACTCTTTTCCCGGGACTAGTGGTATGCAGCAATTCAGTGAAACTTATTGAAGAAGCTTGTCTTCAGATTAATAGTGAAAGAGATGTAAGAAACCTTCCGGGTTTTTCAAAAGTACTTCTTGCATCAGGGAAAAACGTGGATAAAATTTTTGTGGTTTTTACTAATCTGCAGTGGTTCCTTAAATCTGTAATTGGAGAACAAGATCAGGAGCTGGCACAAAAGATTGCTAAACTTGCAGGAACAGCAGGAGGCGATATTTATATCAATGAAGAAGGTCTGGTACTGAGCGGATATACCGAAAGTGTTGATTCATCGGAATTTCTATATAAGTACAAATTTATTGCTCCGAAGGCATTTCACACTTATAAAATTCTTCCGTCATCAACAGTGCTCTTTGAAACGCTTATTCATCAGGGGATAACTTTGAACAATAAATTCGACAGCACCATCTCACGCCAAACAATTAATCTTGCTACCAAATTGAAAGATTACACCGGTGAAGAGATTACAAGGGCATACATTAATATTAAAGGAAACCATGTGAATGATAATACATTGATTATATATGAACTGATTAACCGTACTCAGGCTGAACAGATTTTTCTTGATGAACAGGGTCCTGACAGCAATATTATATATTTTCAACCTGACAACCAGATTAAAATTCCGGTTTATAAAGTTCCTTATAATGGGTTCAGCAAAGTTTTGATACCCGGATTTGCACCCGGATTTGATGAATCATATTTCGCTTTTTATGATAATTTCCTGATAACCGGAAGTTCCTTTGCCACTATCTCGAAGTTATTATATGACAACCTTCTCAACAAAACTCTTGCAAATGATCTGACATATCGCGATTTCGCAAGTACTCTTCCAAGCAGGGCCGGTTACTTTTTCTACTGTGTTCCATCACATATTACAGATTATATTGCAGGGTTTCTTAACAATGATATAATTAGTGCTATTACCGCGAATAGAAATTCCCTTAATAAAATTCAGGCAGTTGGTTACCAGCTCGCATCGAGTAATGATATGATATATAATAGCTTATCTGTAAAATTTAAAGAAACAGCCAGAGAAGAATCCAATACTGAGTGGGAAACCCTTCTCGATACTGTCGCCAGTATAAAACCATTTTTCTTTACAAATCATATTACAGGAGCAAAAGAGATTTTCATTCAGGATTTGAAGAACAATACTTATCTAATAAATACTGCAGGCCGGGTTCTTTGGAAAGTTCCCCTTAATGAAAAGATTAATGGGAATATTTTTATGATTGACTATTTCCGAAACGGGAAATATCAGTTACTTTTTTCAGGCAGGAATTATCTTCATCTTCTCGACAGAAACGGAAATTATGTTGAGAGATATCCGGTTAAACTAAGGTCGCCGTCAACAAATTCGTTATCCCTTGTTGACTATGATAACAACCTTAATTACAGGTTATTTATAGCTGGAGAGGATAAAAAGATTTATTCGTACGATAAAACAGGGAATGCAGTAAAAGGTTGGAATCTATTCACTACTAATAGTCAGGTTAAGTCAGAAATCAGTTACTTTGAAGTTTCCGGAAAGGATTACCTGGTAGCATCCGATGAAACATCAATCTATTTTCTCGATCGTGCAGGAAATAAAAGGGTTAACCTGAAAGAACCTGCTACAAAAGCAACCGGCTCGGCAATGAGGTTAATAGCAGGGTCAGATCCTTCAATTGTTTGCTCTTCCCCGGATGGTACTATTCAAAAAGTATATTTCGATGGCAGTGTCAAAAAATTCAGTCTGCAAAAGTTTTCAATTGACCATTCATTTGATATTTTTGACATAGATGGTGATGGTTTTGGTGAATACATTTTTATTGATAATGGTATGTTGTATCTTTATGACCATAATAATTTGGAGTTATTCACACGGAAATTCAGCTCAGGGGAGTTGGGAGGACCGTTAAACTTTATTTTTTCAGCTTCAGACAGAAAAATAGGGGTATTTGATCCCCAAAATAAATTGATTTATCTTATCGGAAATAAAGGAGAAACTATGAATGGATTTCCTCTTAGAGGAGCATCTATGTTTTCAATAGGGAAATTGTCGGACAAGAGTGGATGGCATCTTATTGTGGGCGGAACAGATAATTTTCTTTATAATTATAAAATAGACACAGAGAAAAAATAAACAGATTATGATAAGAAATTTATTTCGGTTAGTTTTTATGATAGTGGTTTTCTCAGCATACGGCTGTGTAAAAGATACCTACGACATGAATAAGCTTTCCAAAAAGGCTGTGTATTCTCCGACAATGGCTATTTCGGCTGTTAAGGGGGGTGTTTCTTTAAGCGATATGATTAAAGCGAGCGATACCGTTGTTTTTGACCAGAACAAATTTGTTAAACTGGTTTTCAAAAAAGACTCTGTATTTAATTTAAAACTGGCCGATTTTTATGATTTCACCAATATGGTGGCGTTCAGTCAGACATATGCCATGGGAGAGTTATCAATTAATGATTTTCAGTCAACATACCCCTATACCCTCGGTCAGGTAAGCTCAAAAATTTCACCTGCTCCAGTTCCATCTTTTGCCTCACTTGATAATGGTGCTAAACATCCATGGCCGGGATTTCCGGCTGTAAACATGGGAGAAAAAACATTTACAGGGATAATAAATTTTCAAAATGCAGTTTTCAAATCAGGCTATCTCGATATTTCAATAAAAAACAACCTGCCTGCTGCTATCAACAGTATTAATGTAAGTTTATTTAACACCACCGGGCATACTGCAATCGGAGGATTAGTTACAATTCCACCAATTGCCGCTGGTCAGACCGGAGTCGCTTCTATCGATCTTACCAATCAGACTGTCACAAACTCAATCATTGCTGCAATTGTTCTTACAGGGAGTGTTGCGAACACAACTCCGGTTACAATAAGTCTTAACAATAATAATATTCAGATTACGATTAAAGGCAGAGCTTTGATAGTAAAATCAGGAAGGATCATCCTCCCATCCCAGTCAGTATCACTTAATAACAAAGATACCCTTACTTTCAGTGCAGGAAACGGAGTAGAGTTAACCGGACTAAAAGTTACTACTGGAAACCTCTCTTATAACATTAGCTCAGTTAGTTCCCTCACAGCAGCTCTTACTATTTCCCTGCCTTCAACTTCAAGAGGAGGTATTCCTGTTTCCCAGGTCATAAATAGTGGTCCTTCTGCTCAATTTGCCGGAACAATATTATTTGATAATACTACGGTTGACCTGAGTAAAGACGTATTAAAACCTTTTAACAGGTTGCCAATGACGTATGGTCTTGTGGTTAGCTCAAATAACACAATGATTAATTTCAACAGTACTGATAATATAAAGCTGGATATAAAGCTTTTGAACCCTGTTTTTGATTATGAAAAAGGGTATTTCGGCCAGCAGGTAGAGACAATAGCTCCCGATTCTCTTGATCTGGGAATTGCAGATGTTTTAAGCCATCTTACAGGAAGTTTCCTTATATCTAGTCCATCTATTAAGATTAATTATTCAAATTCTTTTGCAATTCCAATGCAGGTTACATTTAATGGTACGGGAATAAGGAAAAACAAATCAAATGTTAATCTGGGTCTGGCTACTCAAACTATAACACCAGCGACCTTTGCTGCCAGGGATGTTTCAGCAGTGATAACAGTTGATAAAACCAACAGTAAGATTGATTCTCTTATTTCAATGCCTCCGGAGAAGATCAGATTCTCGGGCTCAGCTAAAATGAATCCTGCAGGGAATACAGGTCTCAGAGATAATTACGTTTTTGGAAACAGCCGTTTGCTTGCTTCTCTCGATATAGAAGTACCGCTTGAGTTCAGGATGAATAATCTTCAGTTTGTCGATACAGTCGATAATTTTTTGAAAAGCAGTAGCGGAAGCACTAGTTCCTTCAAACCAGAAGATTTTAAATTGCTGCGTATTGACATCACAGCACAAAACGGATTCCCGCTAGGCATATCACTTAAGATGAGTCTTTATGATCCTGCTACTCATACAGTTAAAAGTACGATCGATGCAACGGATCTTTTGAAAGCAGCACCTATTGATAGTAATGGCAAGTCAAGTGGTACCACTGAAACTACAACCCATATAGAATTCACGCAGGAATTTTTCAGCTCAGTCAGCACTACTGATAAAATCATATTTAAGTTCGGACTGATCACATCTGAAAATGGTACAAAGGATGTTAAAATCTATTCCGACAACAGAATTGATTACAATGCTGCACTGGTAGTGCAACCGGTTATTAATATTAAGTTAAAGTGAACCATTTATCTACACGAGATATGATCGGGAAAACAAAATATATACTGATTTTTATGATGGCAATAAGCTTTGCCAACACATCAGCTCAAAACAGCCAGATTCTTTATTTTATGAATGTGCCGCAGAAACACCTGCTTAATCCTGCGCTGAGGCCTTCAAACTCCTTATACATAGGATTGCCTGTGATTTCCGGGATTAACTTTAATATTAATAATAATTTTATCAATTTCTCTGATGTATTCATGAAAGGGAAAACAGGAGATTCGGTGAACACGATTCTTTCTCCCGGTTATAACATTAATAAATTTCTTGCTAAAATAAAGGACAAAAACTTCAGTGAGACTGAGTCTGAAGTTCAATTATTCGGACTTGGATTTTCAGCTGGTAAAGACCTGTATGTGTTTCTCGATATCAATGATCGGATTGATGGAAACTTTGTTATCCCAGGGGATGTATTTAAGCTTGCATTGTTAGGAAATGAGCAATTTGTCGGAAGTAAAATTGACATGTCGTCATTAAGGAGTGATATGAAATATTACAGGGAAGTTGGCTTGGGATTTTCAAGGAATTTTACGAATAAATTAAGAATAGGGGTTAAGGGGAAACTGTTATTCGGAATAGCCGATGTATCAATTGATAACAAAGCGTTTGGAATTACAGTTAATTCAAATTATACTCATACACTGGATGCTGATCTGGCTGTTAATATGAGCGGACCGTTTACAGTAACTAAGGACGCAGCAGGCAAGATAAAGAGTATTACACTTGATGACAGTCAGCCTGGCGGAGTTATAGCTTTTATGTCCGGCACAAAGAATTTAGGATTGGGACTCGATATTGGGGCATCATATGATATTACAAGTAAATTGGTAGTATCAGCATCCATCACGGACCTTGGGTTTATTAAATGGAAGAATGATGTAAATAATCTCGTTGCAAAGAGTAAGTTTGAATTCAGTGGATTGAACATGCTTGACGTTATCAATGGTACAAAGACTATTGACCAATTGGGGCAGCAGATGATTGATTCTCTGAAAAACTCATTTAATCTTTCCGGCACAAAAGTTCCTTTTACAACATATCTCCCGTTTGGGATTACTTTTGGCGGAAGCTATAACTTAACAAAAAGCTTTTCACTGGGATTATTGTCGTATACAAGGATAATCAGCAAACAGATACGGGAATCTGCAACATTGTCGGCCAATTTGAATTTTGGGAACGCATTTTCAACAAGCTTTAGCTATTCGGCTGCAAATCATCAGTTTGACAACCTTGGTTTTGGTCTTGCTTTCAGACCAGGGATCTTTCAATTTTATATGGTAAGCGATCGAATACCAGTAGTGTGGAACACAGTTAAGACGGGCACAAGTACAATCCCTTTTCCTGCCAGCTGGAATACATTTAATTTAAGGATAGGAATGAATATTGCTTTTGGGAATAAAGTCAAGAAAAAGGATGACAAACCAATGGTAGTGGTTCAATAATAAATTAATTAAAAATGGTTTTTCTTAGGTATATATTAGTTGGCGTTGCTATATTCTTGCTGGTAAGGGCGTTAACTAATCACAGCGAAACAAAAGGAACAAAGGTTCGGAAACCTGAATCAGATAAGGACAGCAAAACCGGCAGTAAAAAAGTTTCGAAAAAAATTGGCGATTATATTGATTATGAAGAGATGAAAAATGAGAGTCGTTAAAGCTCTTATTTTGCGGCTTTCAATTTTTTAGCAAGCGAATTCGCAAATACAAAATCATTAAGAGTGCTGCAATCAGAATGAAGGATTTCGTCCTTATTTCCTTCCCAGCATTTAACTCCGTCACTAATAAAAATGATTTTTTCTCCGATTTCCATAACTGAATTCATATCGTGAGTATTCACAATTGTTGTCATAGAGTATTCTTCAGTAAGTTCTTTGATAAGAGCGTCAATAAGAATGGCGGTTATTGGATCGAGACCTGAATTTGGTTCATCACAGAAGAGATATTTTGGATTTAATGCAATTGCCCTGGCTATTGCAACCCTTTTTTTCATACCTCCCGACAATTCTGCAGGAAATAATTTATTGACTTTGACAATATTAACTCTGTTCAGACAAAAGTTAACCCGTTCATTTTTTTCCTTTGGAGTTTTATTTGTGAACATATCAAGAGGGAAACGGACGTTTTGTTCAACTGTCATTGAATCGAAAAGAGCACTACCCTGGAAAAGCATCCCTATTTCAGTACGGATCTCTTTTCTGTCATTAAAATCAAGTTCACTAAACAGAGTATCTTCAAACCAGATCTCTCCGCTATCAATTTCATGAAGTCCCACGATAGATTTTAGAAGCACTGTTTTACCCGATCCGCTCATTCCTATTATCAGGTTAGTTTTACCTGGTTCAAAAGTTACTGAAATGTCATCCAGAACTTTCTTCCCATTGAATGATTTAGAAAGGTTTTTAACAGTTATCATGACAGAAGAAGTTGGGTAAGGATTACATTGAAGAGCAAAATCAGGACACTGCTATAAACAACTGCTTTTGTGCTTGCACGACCAACTTCCAGAGAGCCACCATCAACATAGTAGCCCTGAAAAGCAGAAATACTTGTTATTATAAATGCAAAAAATAAAGTTTTTATCAATGAATATACAATATAATAAGGTATAAAGGCATATTGAATACCATAAATAAAGTTTTCTGAAGTTATAACTCCTGAGATGGTACCTGCCAGCCACCCGCCAAATATCCCGACTATTATCCCTATCAGAGTTAGTATAGGGTTGAAGAGGAGAGTAGCTATAATCTTAGGAAGGATAAGATATGAAGCAGAATTAACTCCCATTATCTCAAGTGCATCAATTTGTTCTGTAACCCTCATTGTGCCAATTTCAGATGAGATATTTGAACCCACTTTCCCGGCAAGGATAAGTGCAGCAACTGTTGAAGAGAATTCAAGTATGATAGAATCACGGCACCCAAGGCCTATAAGATATTTTGGGTAAATTGGATTTTGAGTATTGTAGGCTGTTTGCAGGGTAATTACGGCACCCATAAAGAAAGCGATAATGGCTATGATTCCTGCTGAATAAAGACCAAGATATACTAACTCACGCATAGTTTGTCTGTAGTATATGGAATGCTTTTCAGGTTTAGCAAAAACCTTTCTAAGGAATATGAAGTAACGTCCTACCTGTGTTAGAAAATGAATCATATAATTCTATTATCCAAACATCAAAATTACTAATTTTTACGATATTTCCGTTACCAGGGTTTTTGAATCCTTAATGAAGAAATAGTTATATATTTGCATAAAATGTTGTAAAAAATCATTTTTCATATGAACAATAAATATGTTATTATAATGGCGGGAGGTGTAGGAAGCCGTTTCTGGCCTCTTAGCCGTCGTGAAAAACCAAAACAATTTCTTGATATATTAGGTACAGGGGAGACTCTTATTCAGCAGACATTCAGGCGATTCAAAGCTACTTGTCCCGAAGAGAATATTTTTGTTGTTACAAATGCTGACCATAAAGAGCTGGTTGTTGAACAATTAGGTATCGATCCTTCACATGTATTGGGAGAACCACTTCGCCGTAATACAGCACCTTGCCTGGCTTATGGAACCTTCAGGATATTACAGGAAAATCCTGATGCTGTTATTGCCGTTACTCCGGCCGATCATCTTATAATAAAGGAAGAAAAATTTACTGAAGTTCTGCAAAAATGTTTTGAATTTGCTGAAGGTAATGATGCTCTTATTACATTAGGGATAAAGCCCAACAGACCTGAAACCGGATACGGATACATTCAGGCCGATCAGAAAAAACCGGTTAAAGGATATGGCAACCTTTTAAAAGTTAAAACATTTACAGAAAAGCCTGATACTGATCTTGCAAAAGTGTTTTTGGAAAGTGGTGATTTTTTCTGGAATTCAGGGATTTTTATATGGAATATCAAATCAATCCTTTCAGCTTTTGAAAAGCATCTCCCTGATACCTATTCGGCTTTTGATGAAGGCAAAAACCTGTTTGGTACAAAGCAGGAAAAAGCATTTATTGGGAAGACGTATGCAGAATGCAGAAGCATTTCTATTGATTACGGGATTATGGAAAAAGCTAATAATGTATATGTTATGTGTACTGATATTGGCTGGTCGGATCTCGGGACCTGGAGTTCCCTGTCAGAACATTCAACAGTTGACAAAAAGGGGAATACACTGGTTACCGGAAACATTTTTTCTTATGATAACAGTGGAAATATATTTAATATAGCTCCCGGAAAAGTGGCAGTATTGCAGGGACTTAAAGATTATATTATTGTAGATTCCGATGATGTGCTTCTGATTGTAAAAAAAGAAGAAGAGCAAAATATTAAACAATATCTGGAAGATATAAAGAAAGCAACAAAGGAAAAATATCTTTAATATTCCCAAAGATCGTGTTCAAAGTTGAATAGTTCAGTTTTGATACGTTCAGCTTCAAAAAGAGTGAACTTACCAAGTTCGTACTCTTGTATTTCCCTATCGTTATAAACGTTTGATTCTCCGACAATTACGCTTCCAAATCTACGCTGCATGAAGAGATCATCAAAAGAAATTCTCTGAGCATCATTACTATTCATAAATACTTCCTGTTTTGCAAGAGCATCCCTGGCTTCGTCATATTTTATCCAGAATAATGGCTGCCGGGTAATTCTTCCTACCTGATCATCATAAGCCATATAGTAAGGCTCAATAGCAATTATTCTTACGCTAAGTGTAGAAAGTTTCTTATCAAAATACCACTCTTCATAAATTTTTAATTGTTTAACATTTTCGGGTTTTGCTGCTTCTGTAATTAATGTATCTTTTGTAGCTCCGGCAGCATTGATTTTAATTGATTGTGTTTTTGATACAGCGCCCATTTTCGTCGTAATATCCTGATATGTGGTAGGTGCAGACATATCCAAAGGAGAATAAGGTTTAATTGTCCCTGCTTTTATCTCATCCAAAATAACAGATATAAAGCTCTTTCTCCCGTCTTTAGTGGGGGAGGTTGGGTAATATAAAGGCTGATTGATTTTTTCCCTCAGATCGATCAGTCGGTACATCCTCTTTGACCAGATAACATCGGCTTCCCTGAGGTAAGGGAAATCAATCTTCTTTGCATCGGGTATAGATTTTTTGTAAATATCGCCGAAACTCTGGGAATTAATAGTCCCTGAAACTGTTAGAAGGATAATAATTCCAAAAAGAATTTTCTTATTCATGAGAGTATATTTTTTTTGATATTATTCAATTGTCAGTACTATTGGGGGCACTTCTACTGGTTTATCAGTCCCTTGTTTAGCTTTTATATTTTTCAAAATAAAAGTTTTTCCCCTCGTCATTGCATTTAAAATAGTTTTCTGTTTTGCAGTTAAGCTGGCACTTGTACTGGGTTCCTGATAATCGGATCCTTTATCAGAATAGAATAAGACAAATTCAGTCACTTCGTACTGAAGGTCAAAGTCGAAATCAGGCAAGGTGGCAAATACCATAGTTTGGGCAATAGCAAGTTGTTTTCCAACACTCCCCTGGCTTTTATCAGCAAAATTTGCTACAGGTGGTGGCACCTTTTTTACCCGAAATTCATAAGGAGCCATTTGCATTTTCTTCCCGCTTATTTCAGCAGTTACAATAACCTGAACATTTACTCCAACTGCAGTTGGCTTTACAGCCCACCCACCTTTAAATGGCACCCCTTTGGGATTTTTTACTTTTTCAGTAGTGAATGTCCCATTCTTAACCAGGATACTTATTTTATCAGGACTTACTCCAGGAACTGAAACATCAATTGGATTAGCAATACCAGCGTACATTATATTCATAGCAGTAGGAGATACAATTACATTAGGTTCTCCAACAGAGTATTCTGACTTGAACTCGTAATTTTTGGTTGAGCCGTCAGGTGCTCTAAGTGCGATAATCCCACCCCATTTTTTTGGACCGATGGAGGTAGCTCTGGCTTTATAGGTCCCTTTACCAGAGTCATCAATCGGGAGATCTGCTCCGTTAACTGTAATAGTAGGTTTCTGTGTAGAGTCAGATGCAGAAATGAACACCTGAGCTTCATAATCACTTCCCATGGTTACGTAATTTGAGCTGGTTGGAATAACAATTGCATCAAGCTTATTAAACTTAAATGAAGAAGCATCGATCTGGGTATAGAGGTAGTTAAGAACTTCCGTTTCGGCGTTTCTCACGTTTACCTGGAATTCTGAAAGCATTGCGATAACTGCAACTGTAGGTAATGTCTGAAAGGTAGCATTCTCCCATCTTTCTTTTTCTCCGGTGTGTAAGCTTATCCCGTCTTCAGTACTCAGACTTTTTCTCAGAGACTCTTCAATCAATGGATTTTTTCCCTCGAGGGTTGTAATAAGAAAATCACGGTACTCATTAAGCATAGCATGGAGGTCGTTGGCTTTTCCATTCTCTGCGGCTCCAATAAGAATTTCAGAGGGAACATTACTGTCATCGAATTTCAGAATTTTTTCAGTAAAAACCTCCCTGCCGGCAACGGCAACGTTACCCGGACCGTCACCCTTGTTAATTATGGCTATCTTGAGATCCTGCATGAAATTAAATGTTTCATCAGCCCTTTCTTTTACAGCGTATGCAGCAGTTTTATATTTGCCTGCTTTTGTTGGGTTTTCCGCAGCAGCTCTGTCGAAATCTTTATATATAAGGTCATTTTTTTTAGCATAGTTAGCAACGGTCAAAGTAAGAGCCTGATCAACTTTTACAAATGCTTTTACGGCTTCTTTTGATACGTTAAGTGCAAGCATGGCTGTAAGCACCAGGTACATCATACCTATCATCTTTTGCCTTGGAGTTTCTTTTCCGTGAGCCATTTTGTTGGTAGTTATTAGTTAGATAAAAAAAGCCACATTATTTAACATTCATGGCAGAAAGCATATTTCCATAAACATTATTCAATGCCGATAGGTTATCGTTTAGTTTTGTTATCTGTTCGCGATATTTTTTAGTGTCACCTGCTGATTCAGAAAGGTCTTTCATTAATCCCTGAATTCCTTTAAACAGCAAATCAGAATCTTTCAAATGATCATCTGCTCCTTTACGTTGAAGTTCGTAAACTGTATTGAGGGCGGAAAGATTTTTGTTAAGAGATTCGAGCTGTTGCTGATATGATTTTCCACCAACTTCAATAACTGACATTGAATCAGCCATATTATGATAGGTAGAACTTGTTTCGTTTATTACTTTTGCAGTAGCCTGATAAGATTCAGATAACTTACCTAAATTCTCGTTAGCAGAATTAATTGTGCCCATATACTTGGTAGAGGCAGCTGTAACATCACCCATGGCATTCATGTTGCCAGTGGTTTCGCTAAGTTTTTTCATTCCAACGCCAAGCTTCTGGAACAGGTCGGGAGTGATCTCAGCTTTTTCGAGCATCTCATCGAATTTGGCCAGAGCTACAGATCCGGCACCACCTCCACCGGAAATAACTCCTCCGCCAGTTCCGTGGTATTTATCATGCGATTCGACTGCCTGAGGCTCATCTCCATGAATTCCAGCCAGTTCGGGATAGACCAAAGACCAGTCAATCTCTTCATGCAGCGGTTCAAATGCTGAAAAGAAGAAGATTACTGCTTCGGTAAGTAGACCAACCGTAAGCATGAGGGTTGCATATGGCCAGTGTTGTATTTTAAATAATGCACCAACAATAACGATGGAAGCTCCAATTCCATAGAGTTTCGCCATGAAACTTTTCCACCCGTTGCTTTGAGTTAATTCTGCTAGGCTCATATTCTGATTGTTTTAGATTATTTCAAATATTAATTTACTCCGATATAAGATCTTACATTTCTGAATCCGACAAATGGTTTTGTAGAATCCTGATATTCATAGTCTCTTGAACTTGTCTGAAGAAAATATGCTATGTCTTTCCAAGAGCCGCCACGTATTACTTTTCTCTTCAATACAGGGGGATCCTGTGGTTTTGCATTGTATTCATAGTTTGAGTTCAGATCGTGTTCGAAAATATATGCTGACGGGTGGTATGCACAGCATGTCCATTCAGCAACGTTTCCTGACATATCATATAATCCGTACTCGTTTGGTTCGTATGAACCTACTTTTCCTGCATAAACATTACCATCGTCGATATAATTACCGCGCAGTGGTTTGAAGTTAGCAAGGAAGCACCCTTTGTAGTTACGGGTATATGGACCTCCCCAAGGATACATATTGAGGTCGAGTCCGCCTCTGGCAGCATATTCCCATTCTGATTCAAGAGGTAATCTGTAAGCCTGTACATCTGCAATACCTTCTTTTCTCAGTGCACTATTCATATAATCGGTTCTCCAGATACTGAAAGCAGTTGCCTGTACCCAGCTAACACCAACAACAGGATAATCATCAAATGATGGATGCCAGAAATAAAGAGAGGATTGAGGATCATTGAATGAATATGTAAAATCTCTGATCCAGCACAGAGTATCAGGATAAATATTTATAGTATTGTGTTTGATGAAAGATGAGCGGTCTTTTATGTCAGTGCGTGTCCCGTCATTGTTTGTAATCTGGCCCTCATATTTACCTGTATTGTTTGCATAATCAAATTTATAGGTAGATTTTGCTGCAGATTGATTGTCAACCCAGAAATAGGAATAATTAAGTTTTCTGATATCAACCTGTTTTTTTCCGTTAAATCTCTCTTCAGGAGGATAATACATCTCTTCAATAGTTGCTTTGGTAGTCTCTTCTTTAGGATCGATTTTTTCTTCCCAGTTTAAAACATTAGGTTCAATAACCGTTCCTTCAGCATCAACCATAAAATACTGTCTGTCTGTAATATCAGCATTTCCAAGTTTTGTTCTCAGGATAGAATCGCGTACATAATATACAAACTGGCGATACTTATTATTGGTAATTTCGCATTGATCAATCCAAAATGCATCTACAGTAACAGATTTTGAAATACTATTCATTGCAAAAACGGCATCCTGATCACTAGGGCCCATCATGAAATTCCCGGCAGGAACAAAAGCCATCTCAAATGGTTCTGGTTCAAAGAATTTTTTACGGCCGAGAACCCCTGTCAACTCTCCATTATTTGAAGAACCACAGCTGGTTAGCAAGAGTATAACTATAAAAACTGTTAGAGTTCCCTTTTTCATATTACATAAGAATTAATATTGCAAGTAAGTTATTTTTTTTTATAATCACAAAAATCTGACACTTTTATATTTAATCGGGCTTTTTCCCGAACTCAGGTCAAAACAGTAATTAACCATAAATTCATGTGATCCGCTGCTGTTTTTATTTATGTCAGATATTGTAAAGTCATAAGCATAACCCAAACGAATTCCATTATATAATTCAAAACCAACCATTCCGATCAGAGCATCTCCAGCCCTGTAAGAAACGCCGCCCCAAACCTTTTTATTGTATCTTATCAATGATGTTACAGTTACCTGGGCAACCTTTCCGTCACTGAAAGCAAAAACAGAAGGGATCAGTTCAAGTGATGGATTAGGTAATTGCAAAGTATAACCTGCTGTAAGATAGTAATGCCGGCTTACATAAGTCAGACCTTTAGTAAATTTAATGTTTGGTTTATTCAGGTGAGTTATTGAAAATGCCGCATAATATTTATCAGTTTTGTAGTATAGGCCTAAACCCATATCAAAAGCTACAAAACTTTCTTTGTTTTCAGGGATCAACGGATCTCCGGATGCTGGCGTATGTGTGTCATCCGTCGGTATCGACCATGTTGGTGAAAGAGTTTTATTTAACATCCCAAGACTTAATCCAATGCCGAGTTTCCCTTGTCCCATATCCATTAGATAAGAGTAAGACCCCGACAAATTTATATCCTTATCAAATCCAATATTATCGCTTTCAACAAGCAAGCCTACACCACTTTTAATTTGAAAGAGAGTAACGGGAGCGCTTATATTAAAAACAGTTGTTGTCGGGGCTCCTTTAAAACCAACCCATTGCTGCCGGTTGAGAGCTGTTGCACAAATTTGACCGGAAATGCCTGCAACACCAGGGTTGTAAGTAAGTGTATTGAACATATAATGACTCGACAACGGATCTTGTTGTGACAAAACCGGCTGTAGCATTAAAACTAAAAAAAGAAATACAATATTTACTTTTTTCATTCTTTTTATTGCAAGCGCGATGCACTTAAGTTGAACTGGTAAAATAAATAAAAATATTACACCTAAACAAATGTGAAATTATTTTGGTTCAATTTTATCCTCTCATTTTGACGAGCAGTCAAAACATTTTGATAAACTGAAAACGAAAATAGTAAAAGGTGAAAATATTCAGGATTTTAATCGTTCATTTGCCTTAACCCATCTGTCGGGTACTTCATTTCGGTTAGCTTTCAGGTAGTCTTCATGAGAGCAGGCCACATATAATTTTTCATCTTTTTCAGCAGGCAGTTCCATCCACCATCTGTCAGTAAGATTGCTTTTGACAAATATAAGATCGTCTTCCAGGTCGGTCACTCTTACATGATACTTAATAAAACGACCGGAGTTCCCATTGCTCAGAACCGGTGTTTCATATTGTTTTTGTGAAAAACCTTCCAGAAAAAACCAGAGCATCTGGGCAGCAAGACCTGATGTCTGGAACCGGATATCAAAATCAGGATTAACATCGAATAACCCGAATATTTTGAGCTTGTCGGATATTCCGGCAAATCTGGAAAGAAGACAGATCTCCTCACCATAAAACCCATTTGGAGAAGGGCTTAAAGTACCAGGAGCATCTGACTGCCTGACAGCTGAAATGTCAAATACTGCCACTTCAGAGTCCCTGAAAAGGGGCTCCGTCAGGTAAATTGCCTGGCGCACATCACCGACCCTGACTAGCTCTGATTTGCGTTTAAGAAAACGATTTATTACCTGCTGATCATTAAGGTAAGTCTGATAACCTATATTTATATAATGGTCAAAGGTGCTTTTGTGGTTATTTATTATTGTATTAAGGTAATTAAACGAATCTGCTTCTTTCCTCTCATTGTTAAAATCAATCCTGGGATCGACTGCGGCAAGAGTATATCTTATTTTACGCTGGGAGAGGGCCCTGTCGATTGCCGGAATAAGTGCACTGCTTCCGCCGATAATAACAGGGAAAATATTTTCCTCCAATAATAAACTGAGAATATCTGTTAACCCTGCAAGGGTATCATTAAATGTGACCCCATGTTTCATATTGCCGAGATCAATTATTTTAGATTTTCCCGGTATTTTCGCCAGTTTATATAATTGAGCTCTTACATCATCGGGTCCTTTGAATGAACCTGCATTTGGAGAATTTCGTCCTTCCGGAACACCCAAAATTGCAATCTTGTAATTACCCAATTCTTTTACAGGGGTATTCTCAGTATGAATAGTTATACTGTGAGGAAAACCGGCTTGTACTGACAGATGCTCAAAATCAGGTCCTTCTATGCTTACAGGATTAAAATAGTCATTCAGGTCTACCATGGTATCTTTTAAGAACTCTTTTTAGTTTTATCACTGTTTTCAATAATCCTGATACAATCTTCTTTCGAGAGTTTTTCAGCGTCTGTTCCTTTGGGAAGTCTGAAGTTAAGTTTGTCTTTTACAAGATAAGGTCCGTACCTTCCGTTCAGGAGCATAATATCGCCAAAATCCCTGATTACTTTCTTTTTATCACTTTCATTCTTTTCCAGAATGATCTCAATGCCTCTTTCAATGGTGACAAGATATGGATCGTCCACTCCCTTTTTCAGAGAGAAAAACTTGCTTTTATACCTGATATATGGGCCAAATTTTCCTATCCCTACAACCATTTCTCCATCTTCGTATTCACCTAAGGAACGGGGCAGCCTGAAAAGATTCAATGCTTCTCCGAGAGTTATTGTTTCAAGAAGTTGTGATTTGGACAGACTGGCAAACCTTGGTTTTTCATCATTTCCTGTTTCTCCTATCTGAGCTACCGGTCCGAATCTTCCCATTCTGACTGTTACAGATTCTCCTGTTTCCGGATGATTCCCCAAAAGTCTGATACCTGTTTTTCTTTCTTTTTTCTCAAGAGTATTTGTTACTGTTTTATGGAAAGGGGTGTAGAATTTTTCAATCATCCCGGTCCATTTCAGATTACCAAGTGCAATCTCATCAAATTGTTCTTCAACTTCAGCAGTAAAATTGTAATCAATGATCTCGGAAAAATTCTCCATCAGAAAATCATTTACAATCATGCCTATATCCTGAGGGAAAAGTTTTGATTTTTCTTTTCCTGCAATTTCTGTTTTTGTTGTTGATGCAACTTTTCCCTTGAGCAGAGTTAAAATCTTAATGGAACGTTTATCTCCCGGTCTGTCTTCCCGTGAAACATATCCGCGGTTCTGAATAGTTGAAATGGTCGGAGCATAAGTTGAAGGACGGCCTATTCCCAATTCTTCAAGTTTTTTTACAAGACTTGCTTCAGTGTATCTTGGCAGGGGAGTTGTAAATTTCTGAGTGGCTGTTATATTATCGTAGTGTAATGGCATCCCTTTTGTTACAGGGGGGATTACATATCTCTCCTCATCGATGTTTTCCTGATCGGTCGATTCTGCATAAACCCTTAGAAAACCATCAAATTTAATAACCTCTCCGTTGGCATGGAATGTGACAGGAGAGTTATCCATATCAATAGAAATTGACGTTTTTTCGATTTCAGCGTCTGACATCTGGGAGGCAACAGTTCTTTTCCAGATTAATTCATATAACCTTTTCTCATTCTGGCTGCCAGCTGTTGTGGGATTATCGAGATAGGCAGGACGGATAGCCTCATGAGCTTCCTGTGCTCCTTTGGATTTTGTCTGGAACTGGCGTGTTTTTGAGTATTTTTCACCATATTCAGAGACAATCATTTCGCGTGCTTTTACCAGGGCAAGCTTAGAAAGGTTTGTTGAGTCGGTCCTCATATATGTTATTCTTCCGGCTTCATAAAGCTTTTGAGCTACAGCCATAGTCTGAGCAACAGAAAATCCCAGTTTCCGGTAAGCCTCCTGCTGCAGGGTAGATGTTGTAAACGGAGGTGCCGGGGAACGGGTTCCGGGTTTGATGGTGATACTCCCTATTTTATATTTTGAATCGTTGCATAATTCAAGAAATTGGAATGCTTCTTTCTCTATAGGGAAACGTTTTGAGGCTTCAGCTTTTAAGATGGCATTCTCCCCTGAATCAGCATCGATAAGGAAAGTTGCAGTTACCCTGAAAGCAGACTCAGACTCGAATGAGATTATTTCCCTTTCTCTTTCAACAAGCAGTCTGACTGCTACTGACTGAACCCTTCCGGCAGAGAGAGAGGGCTGTACTTTTTTCCAGAGAACCGGAGATATTTCAAATCCTACAAGCCTGTCGAGAATTCGCCTGGCCTGCTGTGAATTTACAAGGTTCATATCAACTAGCCGGGGTGTTTCAATTGCATTTGATATAGCCTCTTTTGTAATTTCATGGAAAACTATTCTTTTTGTTGTGGCCAGATCAAGATTCAAAACACTGGCAAGATGCCATGCAATTGCTTCTCCTTCGCGGTCCTCATCAGAGGCTATCCATATATTTTTTGAGTCAGCGGCAGCTTTGCGTAACTCACTTACCACTTTTGCTTTTTCTTTAGGGATCTCATAGTTAGGAGTGAAATTATGCTCAACATCAATCCCCAGATTTTTTTTGGCCAAATCTCTGATATGGCCAAAACTGGAGACAACACGGAAATCTTTTCCAAGGAACTTCTCAATGGTTTTAGCCTTTGCAGGCGACTCAACAATTACAAGATTTTCGATCATATCAGCAGATATTTATTCTTTTTTTCAGGGGACAAAGTAAATCATTTAGGTACCAAACTTCAAAATAAACCGTTAAGATTCTTTATTATTTACTATTTTTGGCCCAAACTTCATAAGTAAATGAAAGGCAATTCAAAAAACACAAAATACCTGATCTGGTTCTGGACTTTATTCATTATTCCATTCGCGTTAGTAATAATTTTATTCATTCTTATCTCGAAGGAAAAGCTTGGACCAATGCCATCTTTTGCAGAGTTGGAAAATCCTGAATATTACCTTGCAGCACAGGTATTTGCGGAAGATGGTCCCCTTTTAGGTAAGATCAGCATTGAGAACCTGACATGGACTGAGTACAAGGATTTCTCTCCTTACCTTACTGAAGCACTCATAGCTACAGAGGATATCAGATATTACAGACATTCAGGTATTGACTTACGTGGTCTGGGTCGTGCCGGCATTCGCACAATTCTTATGGGTCAGAGCACAGGGGGAGGGAGTACAATTACCCAGCAGCTGGCCAAACAGCTTTATCCAAGGGACACTGCCAGGACATCAGCACTGATGAGAAAAATCAAACTAGGAGTCTCCAAATTCAAGGAATGGCAGACAGCTGTTAAGCTTGAACGTTTCTATACCAAGGAGGAAATAATAACAATGTATCTTAATAAATTCAATTTTAGTTACAACGCTATTGGTATAAAATCGGCAGCAAAAACATATTTCAACACAACTCCCGATTCACTTAATATTCAACAGGCTGCTGTCCTTGTTGGAATGCTAAAGGGTTCTACAATGTACAATCCGGTGCGAAACCCGGAGATTATGATTAAGAGAAGGAATACGGTTATCTCCCAGATGGAACATTATCGTTATCTGACGTCTGCAGTTGCTGACTCGATTAAGGCATTGCCAATTGAAACTGATTTCAAAGTTGAAGATCATAATACAGGACTTGCCACCTATCTCAGGCAATACATCACTAATACTATGCGAAAATCGGAACCTGAAAGGGACAAATATGTGATGGAAGCGTCTTATGATGATGCCTTATGGGAATGGGAAAACAATCCATTATATGGCTGGTGCAAAAAGAATAAGAAACCTGACGGAACGAATTACGATATATATAAAGACGGACTAAAAATCTATACGACTATTAACTCCCACATGCAGAAGTATGCTGAGGAGGCAGTTGCAGAACACATTTCCAAAACAGAGCAGCCAAAGTTTGACAGGCGGTCAAAAGAATTCAGAAATCCACCATACTCAAACGATCTTACACGGAAGGAAATAGATGAATTAATTATGACCTCCGTAAAACAGAGTTTCAGATATACACTTTTGACTGCCAGAGGAGTACCTGAAGATTCCATAATGTTGTCCTTTAATACCCCGGTTAAAATGAGAGTATTCTCCTGGAAGGGAGACATTGATACAGTAATGACACCTCTTGATTCAATCTGGTATTATAAGAAATTTATCCGGTCATCTTTTATGGTTGAGGATCCTAAGAATGGTTATGTTAAGGCATATGTTGGGGGAACCGATTTCAGGTATTTTAAGTATGATGCGGTAACACAACAGAGAAAACAGGTTGGCAGCACAATTAAGCCTTTTCTATATACTGTTGCAATGCAAAACGGATATTCTCCTTGCCAGGAAGTACCGAATTCACCTGTTTTTTTCGATGTAGGAGATTCAATTCCCTGGTCACCAAGGAGTTCGGGGGCGGCAGCAGATCAGGGTAAAATGGTCACACTGGCCTGGGGGCTGGCACAATCGGAAAACAATATATCAGCATGGTTGATGAAACGGTTTAAACCAAAAGCAGTGGCCGATCTGATGCATAAAATGGGGATTAGGAGTTTCATAGATCCGGTGCCATCAATATGTTTAGGTACTCCCGATATTAAGCTGGAGGAAATGGTAGGGGCGTATGGCACATTTGCCAACAGAGGGGTGTATAACAGGCCAATGTATGTTACCCGTATTGAGGACAAGAATGGGAATGTAATTTCGAAGTTTCCAGGTAAGATTGAGGAAGTGCTGAGTGAAGATCAGGCATATCTTATGCTGCATCTTTTACAGGGGGTTGTACGAACAGGGACGGGGAGACAGCTTAGATACGATCCGTATAACCTTATGAACCAAATTGGCGGGAAAACAGGAACAACCCAGAACCATTCAAATGCCTGGTTTATGGGTGTAACACCTCAGCTTGTTGGTGGAGTATGGGCAGGATGGGAAGACCAGTCAATCCATTTTGAAACACTTAGGGAAGGGCAGGGGGCCGTAATGGCGCTGCCTATATTTGGAATATTCCTGAAAAAAGTATATGCTGATCCTCAGTTTGCAACCATGGAAACAGATGAGTTTGAGCGTCCTGAAAACTTCAATATGGAACTCGACTGCGATAAGGTTAAGAGGCAGAGTAATAGAAGAGTACGATACTAAAAGGCGCAACTGCAATTCATTCTATAATTTGTACCTGGAGCTTAAGGATTGCTTCGCTTCGCTCGCAATGACATCGTACCTTATAAACTGTACAGTCATTGCGAGGAGCGAAGCGACGAAGCAATCCTTAAATCCCAAGTACAAATTATCGTAAGTAGCGAAGCGAAGCAATCCTTAAATCGTGTCCTCAAATTAAATAAGTCTAATTGTTTCAGGCAAACAGCGACCTTACCAGATTCTCAATTTTGGCCACAGGTACTACCTCAATATTCAACCCCTTCGTTAAAATATTCCTGTGATATTTTGAGATATAGATTTTGGTGAATCCCATTTTTGAGGCTTCCCGGATCCGTTGTTCGATTCTTGATACAGGTCTTATCTCGCCCGACAAACCGGTTTCTCCTGAAAAACATATTTCTCTTCCGATCGGGATATCGAGATTGGAAGATAAAACAGAACTTATAATTGCAAGATCAATTGCGGGATCGTTTACTTTTATCCCGCCTGCGAGGTTTAGGAAAACGTCTTTAACCCCTAATCTGAATCCGGCTCTTTTTTCCAGTACTGCCAGAAGCATATTAAGTCGTCTGATATCAAAGCCGGTTGAGCTTCTCTGGGGTGTTCCATAAACGGCACTGCTGACAAGAGCCTGTGTTTCAATCAGGAAGGGACGTAATCCATCAACTGTTGCAGCTATTGAAATCCCGCTTAGGGCTTCTTCATGCTGATTGATAAACATTTCAGAGGGATTGTCGACTTCCCTTAACCCTTTTTCGACCATTTCGAAAATACCTATTTCAGATGTTGAGCCAAACCTGTTTTTGACTGAACGAAGAATCCGGTAGACATAATTATTATCCCCCTCAAAATAGAGGACAACATCTACAATATGTTCAAGCACCTTCGGACCTGCAAGAGTGCCGTCCTTGGTAATATGTCCAATCAGGAACACCGGGATACCGGTAATTTTAGAATATTTAAGAAGCTGTGCAGCGCATTCCCTTACCTGCGAAACCGACCCGGCAGAAGACTCAAGCATACCTGTACTCATTGTCTGAATAGAATCAATGATTATCAGTCCGGGTTTAATATTTTCGGCATGAGTAAGGATAGCTTCAAGCTCAGTTTCACTTAGGATGTAACATTGGGGATTAGAATTTTTCATCCTTTGTGCCCTCAGGCTGATCTGTTCTTCACTTTCTTCACCTGAAACATAAAGGATATTTTTCCCTTTCATGGCAAGTGCAAGCTGAAGTGCAAGGGTTGATTTCCCCACGCCGGGTTCTCCTCCCAGAAGGATGAGCGATCCGCCAACGATACCGCCTCCGAGTATTCTGTCGAGTTCAGCTATGCCGGTTTTCTGGCGTCCTTTCTCGTCTGCTTTTATGTTATCGAGGAGTTCCGGTTTTCTTTTTCCCTGATTAATGATAAAAGAAGCCTGAGGAGACGATGACGGAGCAATTATTTCTTCATGATAAGTATTCCATTCTTTGCATGAAGGACATCTACCTATCCATTTTGCTGATTCAACACCGCAATTCTGACAAACAAATATAGTTTTGCTCTTGGCCATTTATAATGGTAATCTTGTCAGGGGATATCGTCCTTGGGGTGTTTTCTGAAAATAATAAAGAAAGAGATTGCCCCTGTAATAACGACAAAAATCAATTGCGATTCGTGGGTAAGAGTGGCATAGGCAAAACCATCTTCGAGTGGGATTCCTTTAACAATATATAGTCCCTGCTGAATAATATAATGAAATGCCCCTATCCCTCCCGAAACAGGTGCTGACATACCGAGTCCGCCAATTACAAGGATGAACAGACTGTCTCTAAATGTAAGAACTGAAGTACTTTCCAGAGAGAATACAACAACCCATGTCATGAGGGCATAATTGAACCAGATGAAAACAGTATGGAAAACAAACTCCCATCTCCTTTCCATAGTGGTGATGGTTTTCAATCCGTTAATAACTCCCCTGCCTACATCGAACATCTTTGAGAAAAACCTGATTTTACGGAGAGAATTTTTATACCTGACCAATAAAATAAATGTAATAACAAGAAAGAGAAAAAGTACAAGCCATATTATCCAGGTTCCTCCAAACATCTTTTGTATTGGAATCTGGATGCTATTTTTAAGGAACAGTCCAACCTGGGCTCCGCTTGTAAAGATAAGTATCACCATAAGAATCATAAGGGAAACGAAGTCAATTGATCGTTCAACAACTACTGTTCCAATTAACTGATCTACCGGGATCTTTTCTTTTTTACCTAAGGCGACACAACGGGTTATCTCTCCCATTCTTGGCAATGCAAGATTGGCAAGGTAGCCTGTCATCAAAGCATAAAATGCGTTTTTCAATGAAGGGTTGTACCCAAGCGGGTGAATAAGTAATATCCATCTGCGGGAGCGACTGACGAATGCAAAAAAACCAAAGAGAACTGATAATATAAGCCAGTAGTAGTTAGCTCCTCTTAAATCATCTATAAACTTTTTTGTATCTACCTTCCTGAATGCCAGCCAAAGCAACAGGATTCCAACAGCAAGGAAAGCCAAAAATTTCAGAGTCTGCAGGATACCTTTTCTCACCTTCAGATAAGTTTATTTGTTTTGGTATCGGGGAAAATAATTGTTGGGATGAATGATTTTGCTTCCTGAAATTTGAGGAAAGCATAAGATATTATTATAATTATATCACCAACCACAACTTTCCTGGCAGCTGCACCATTAAGACAAATATCTCCTGAACCTCTGATCCCTTTTATTACGTAGGTCTCGAGACGCTCCCCATTATTTAAATTCAGAACCTGAACCTTCTCGTTCTCTATTAAATTTGAGGCGTCCATTAAATCCGCATCGATTGTTATACTCCCTACATAATGGAGATTTGCGCCTGTTATGGTAACTTTATGAATTTTAGATTTGACTACTTCTATAAACATAGCAATAAATCTTGTTGAAAAAAATTACGGTACAAAGGTAATTAACCTTTTGGTTCAGACCAACCCAAATTCAATATTATCTATAAGTCTGATTTTACCTGCCTGAACAGCTATGCATCCAAAATATCGTTTCCCTGGCTTCATTTCAGTTCTTATGTTTACGGGAATTAGTTCTGTATCGTCCACAATTTCAAAATATTCGACTTTGAATTCATGAACAGAGTTTATACTGTTTTCTACGAATGATTTTATTGAAGGGATATCATTTCCCGAAATCATTTCAGAGGCAGCTGATATTGTTTTATAAATAATGGGAGCATTTCTCCTGATTTCCGGATCAAGAAGGATGTTCCTGCTGCTCATTGCCAAACCGTCATTCTCCCTGATAATGGGATTTCCTATAACTTTTACTTTCCTTTTTGTCTGTTTTACAAGTTCTTTAATAACAGCAAGCTGCTGAAAATCTTTCATGCCGAAAAATGCAATATCCGGTTTAACTATATCAAACAGCCGGCTTACCACCTGACCAACACCATTGAAATGACCCGGACGATGGAGTGCCTCCATAACATTATCGAGATTCCCGAAATGAAACACTCTGATATCTTCTTCGGGGTAAATCTCTTTATCATCAGGTGTAAATACAATATCTCTTTCCCTGAGAACTTTTTCAAGAAGTGACAGATCTTTTTCCAGAGTTCTCGGGTAATTCTTAAGATCGTTTTTATCGTTAAACTGAGTTGGGTTTACATATATGCTGACAACTACAACGGGACATTGTTTCAAAGCGCTTTCAACCAAAGAGATATGTCCTTTATGCAGGGCGCCCATGGTTGGTACAAAACCGACAGGAGTAAGCTGCATTTTACATAACAGGGTCTGTAGATCTCTTACCTTCTTAATAACCTTCATTCTTCTTGTTTTTATGCAAACATAATCTGATTATTTCATAAAAAATGTGATTCCCGGCAGAAAAGTTGAATAAGCCGGATAAACTAGTCTCATCTGTTTGAATAACCGCATTTTTATTATGTTATAAAATTTTACTATCTTTGCACCTTAATTCGAAATGGTATATCCAGGCAGGAAAATAAATGGAAAGCAGGAAGGTATTATTCATTTCACAAGAGATCACTCCATACTTAGGTGAGACGAAGTTGTCGAAGATCGGAAGGTTTCTACCTCAGGGAATTCAGGAAAGGGGAAAAGAGATCAGGACTTTTATGCCACGATACGGTTGTATAAACGAGCGGAGAAATCAGCTGCATGAAGTTATACGTCTGTCGGGGATGAACCTCATTATAGATGATACAGATCATCCTCTGATAATTAAAGTTGCTTCAATACAGTCGGCCCGAATGCAGGTCTATTTTATTGATAATGACGATTATTTTCAGAGAAAACATATAATCAGCGACGCCAACGGAAAAGAATTTGAGGATAACGATGAGCGGGCATTATTCTTTGCACGAGGAGTTATTGAAACCGTCAAGAAACTCAGATGGGCTCCGGATATTGTTCATTGTCATGGATGGATGTCGGCTCTTGTTCCTGTTTACCTCAGGAGCATTTATAATGATGATCCTCTGTTCCATAATTACAAAATAATCTATTCTGTCTACAATAATGATTTCACAACTCCGTTTAGATCAACATTCGCCGATAAACTGCGTTTCGATGGAATTGGTGGGGAAAACCTTAAAATGATTAAGAAGCCCGATTTTGTTAATATTTCAAAACTGGCAATTAAATATTCTGACGGAATCATTATCGGAAGCGAAGATATAAACGAGGAATTAAACAAATACCTAAGTACAATTAACAAACCGGTTCTTCAATACAAAGATGAAACCGAATATATTGATGCCTATAATGATTTTTATGACAAAATACTATCATAGTTTCCGGTTAACCCGCAGGTCAGCTTCTGTTCCTCATAATATTTTCAAAGTTCTCGGCCTTACTTTTTTCGCATTAGTCTCTTTTTTTGTGAGCTCCTGCGAGGAGAAGCCTACTATGATCGGAATTAATCTTCTTCCGGGGAGTGATTCTGTGAAAATAACATCTATTAATAAATTAAGTGCGCAGTCGTATACAATGTTTGATGATTCTGTTCGGACAGATATCCGAACAGAATATCCTTCAGTTTCCTACCTTGGCCAGATCAGCGATCCTTATTTTGGCTCAACAACTGCAGAATTTGTTACCCAGATAAGAATGGGAGGAGCATGGGACAACCTTCCTTTCATAGTAGATTCTGTGAAGCTATATCTGCACATATTAAGCGTTACGGGTGGGTCAACCACAAAACACTACTTAAAGATCTCAGAAATTGCAGAACAGATTTATCCCGATTTAGCATATTATTCTAACAGAAATGTGCTTACTACCGGGTTTGAAGTTGGAGATATTGAAATTCCGGTACTTCGAACGGATACAATTAATGATATAGCATTAACTCTGCCTCAGACAATAATACCTCAATCATTTGGGGATTACATTACACGCGACACAACAAAATTGTTTTACAGCAGTACAATATCTGACTTCAGAACATTTTTTAAAGGGTTATACTTCCAGATTGAACCAAGTTCAGATCCAATGTTAATTTCGTTGAGCCTTGTCCCGCCATCAACCCTTGGCCTTGGAGCATATTATAATTATTTTGGTATATTCATGAGTAACCCGGCTGGTGAGACAAAAGAGTTTCGGTTTGTTCTGGATGCAACAAATAAAAATGCAGCATATAACAGATTTGTACATAATTTCAATACTGCTACACCGGATAAAAAGATACAACATATAAATGATGGTTACAAAGATACCCTCTCATATCTTCAGTGCCTCAATGGAGTATATACGAAAGTAGTACTGCCCGGGCTGGATAGTTTGAAAAACGATCCTTCAATGAAGAATATTGCTGTTAATAAAGCAAAACTTACAATCCCTGTTCAACTCGATGGAGATCTTTTTAAAACATCTACTATTCCGCCTAAGTTATTACTCAGGTACAGAAAGGCGAATACCGACTCAACATATTTTGTTCAAGACTATGGTATTGACGATCAGAGCCAGTCGCATTATTTCTTTGACGGCACCCTTGACACAGTAGCCAATGTATATAATTTCAATATTCCGGCCTATGTGCAGGAATACCTTAAAGGTGCTACCGGTCAGGTAGAACCTGAACTTGAGGTGTTTCAGGGTGCAGGTACAAGGAATGTAATCCTGAAGGCCAATAACAGCAAAACTGTCAAATTCCAATTTACTTATACCAAGTTCTAGATTTTGTGAACCAAAATTGTTACTTTCGTACTTAGTGTTATAAAACTTGTTGATTATGTGTGGAATAGTTGGCTATATCGGGTCTAAACCGGCCCGTGAAATAATCATAAATGGTCTTAAGCGTCTTGAGTACCGGGGATATGATTCCGCTGGTATGGCATTGGTAAATGGTGAGACGAAGATCTTCAAATGCGCAGGCAGGGTAAAAGATCTTGAGGAGATGGTTAACAAAACTAATTTTAACGGGACTACCGGTATGGGTCATACAAGATGGGCCACCCATGGGGAACCTAACGAATTGAATGCACACCCTCAGGTTTCATATAAAGGCAATTTCATTGTTGTTCATAATGGCATTATTGAGAATTATTCTCAAATCAAGAAGCATCTTCAGAGCAGGGGCATCGTTTTCACAAGCCAGACGGATACTGAGGTTCTGGCAAATCTGATTGAGCATCTTTACCTGGAAGGAGACCTGACTGCAGAACAGGCAATTACACTTGCTCTTAACAGGGTTGAAGGTGCTTATGGACTAGTTATACTCTGTACAAAGGAACCGGATAAACTTTTTGCTGCTAAAAAGGGGAGTCCTTTAGTTATCGGTGTAGGCGAGGGAGAAAATTTTATAGCTTCTGATGCAACACCTATTGTTGAATATACCCAGAGGGTTATCTACCTGAATGACGATGATATTGCCATTATTAAGAAAGATGAACTAATCCTCAAAACAATCAGAAATGAAAAGATTCAGCCTGAAGTTAAAGAGATTGATTTAAAGATCGGGGAGATTGACAAAGAGGGATTTGCTCATTTCATGCTAAAAGAAATTTTTGAACAGCCCAGAGCCATTCATGATACTTTCAGGGGAAGAGTTCTTCCCGATCATTCAGGGATCATGCTCGGAGGACTGCATGATGTTCTTGAAACAATGTCGGAGGCTGAAAGGATAATAATAATCGCCTGCGGTACATCATGGCATGCAGGCCTTCTTGGAGAATATATTTTTGAAGAATATACCAGAATTCCTGTTGAGGTGGAATATGCATCCGAATTCAGGTACAGGAATCCAATTATAAATAAAGGAGATATAGTAATTGCAATAAGCCAGAGCGGCGAAACAGCCGATACCCTTGCTGCAATTAAACTTGCCCGTAAGAAAGGGGCAAAAGTAGTCGGAATCTGCAATGTTGTTGGCAGCAGTATTCCGCGCGAAACAGATGCCGGAGTTTATACCCATGCAGGCCCGGAGATTGGTGTTGCGTCTACAAAAGCATTTACTTCACAGGTTACAGTACTTGCCATGATGGCTTTTACGATCGGACATAGAAAAGGGATTCTGTCCGATTCTGAATATAAAGATCTTATTATTGAACTGGTATCAATACCAGAAAAAATAGAGAAAGCGCTTGAAGTTAACGATCAGGCTCTTGAGCTTGCAAAGGTTTTTCAAAACACACTCAATGCCTTATACCTTGGAAGAGGATATCTCTTCCCCGTTGCTCTTGAAGGAGCCCTGAAACTTAAGGAAATCTCCTACATACATGCGGAGGGCTATCCTGCAGCAGAGATGAAACATGGTCCAATAGCCCTTATTGACGCGAATATGCCAGTTGTTGTAGTTGCTACAAAAGATGATACCTACGAAAAAATCATAAGTAACATACAAGAAATTAAAGCCAGAAAAGGTAATGTAATAGCTATTGTAACGGAAGGCGATGAGATAATCAGGAAAATGGCTGATTATGTTCTTGAGGTTCCCGAAACGATCCCTGCTTTATCTGGTCTTTTGGCTGTAATCCCGCTTCAGTTATTGTCATATCATATTGCAGTTTTAAGAGGATGTAATGTTGATCAGCCACGGAACCTGGCAAAGTCGGTGACTGTGGAATAATCCCTGTAAATACATGACACTGAACGTCAAATATCGAAATCTGACCACCCCGGAGATTGAGGTTCTGAAGTTAAACGGTTGTAGTTGTGATAACTGGAACAGGGTCAGTGTAAAAGATGGATTTGATCCTGCAAAATGTGTAAATGCCATCTTTTCAGGAGATATTAGTCTTGGAGTTTTCAATGAGCCTTTTATTGATGAATCGGGTGTAAGTATCCCAAGCGGAATATTAAACGCAAGGCTTCATAATTGTACAATAGGATCAAATGTTGTTATAAACAATATTGGTGATTACATTGCCAATTATAATATCGAAGATAAGGTTGTTATAAAGAACTGTGGTAAAATTCATACTGAAGGCATTTCTTCTTTTGGAAACGGCACTTCTGTATCTGTTCTGAATGAAACAGGAGGGAGGGCTGTTAAAATCTGGGACCGGCTTTCGGCCCATGAAGCTTATATTATAGCACTTTACAGGCATCGCAGTAAAGCCATCAATATAATCGAAAAGATGGTTGATGATTATGCTTCATTGCAATCTTCAGGAACAGGAACTATTGGATCAAACACTAAGATCTTTAACTGCAACAACATACGAAATGTTAAATTCGGATCATTCTGTCATATTGAAGGATGCATCATACTGAATGAGGGGTCGGTTAAGAGTTGCGAAGCAGATCCTGTTCTGATCGGACCCGGAGTGATAATGGAACATTTTATTGTCTGTTCCGGATCAATAATTACAGAATCGACTTTAGTTGATAAATGCTTTATTGGCCAGGGCTGTGTATTGGCCAAACATTATTCAGCAGAAAACTCCCTGTTTTTTGCAAATTGCGGAGGATATCATGGTGAAGCCTGTTCAATTTTTGCCGGTCCTTTTACTGTTACTCACCATAAATCAACCCTTCTTATCGCAGGAATCTTCTCATTTATGAATGCCGGAAGCGGGTCGAACCAGAGCAACCACATGTATAAACTCGGTCCCATTCATCAGGGTATTATGGAGAGGGGATCTAAGACAACGAGTGACTCATACCTCTTATGGCCAGCACGCATAGGTCCATTTACACTAATTGTGGGTCGTCATTATAATAATCCTGATACATCCTCATTACCATTCTCTTACCTTATTGAAAGTAATGACGAGAGTATTCTTGTTCCGGGAATAAACCTCAGAAGCGTTGGGACAATTCGGGATGCCCAGAAATGGCCACTTCGCGACAGAAGGAAAGACCCCTTGAAAATTGATCAGATAAACTTTAATCTGTTAAGTCCGTACACAATACATAAAATGTTCGCCGGCAGGGATATTCTTAAGCGACTGAGATCAGAGTCTCCGGAAGATACCTCCACTTTTTCATATAACGGCATGCAGATAACGGGAGCATCCCTTGAACGCGGAATAGAACTTTATCAGACCGGGATAAATAAGTTTCTTGGTAACTCTTTAATTAAGAGAATTGAAAAGACAGAGTTCAAAACAGATCAGGAACTAAGGAAAAGACTTACACCCAATCATATTAAGGGTAAAGGTGAATGGGTTGATCTTGCCGGCATGATAGCCCCTAAAAGTGAAGTTGTTAACCTCCTTGATAATATTGAATCGGAAAAGATCAAATCGATAGAAGAACTTTCAGAATCGTTCAATGAAATGCACAGACACTATTATGATTGGGAGTGGACCTGGTCGTGCGAAATGATAGAAGCAGAAGCAGGTATTACTGTTAATAATCTTACAGGTAACGATATTATCGGAATAGTTGAAAGATGGAAAAAAAGTGTTGTCGATCTCGATAATCTTCTTTATGAGGATGCCAGAAAAGAGTTCACCTTATCTTCAATGACAGGCTTTGGGATTGACGGTGGAGATGAGGTCAAAAAGCTCGATTTTGAACAGGTTAGGGGAGAATTTGAATCAAATAGTGTAGTATCTGCAATTCAGGAGCACATAAAACAAAAAACAGCCCTGGGAGATGAGTTAATACAACGGATGAGAAGAATTAATTAACATCAGGATCTATCTTCCGGCATACATCAGATCGTAATACTTGCCATAATCGCCAGACAATACCCTTTCTAGCCATTTTTCGTTTTCAAGATACCATCCGACGGTTTTTTCAAGACCGACAGCAAATTCAGGTATTGGCGACCAACCCAGTTCTTTCTGTAGTTTTGAGGAGTCAATTGCGTACCTTAAATCATGTCCGGGCCTGTCTTTCACATAGGTAATAAGTTTTTCGGAGGTTCCGGCAGGACGGCTCAGTTTTTTGTCCATTATTTTGCAGATAAGCAGGATCAGATCTATATTTTTCCATTCATTATTGCCACCTATATTATATGTTTCACTAACCTTTCCGCGGTGAAAGATAAGATCAATTGCTGAGGCGTGGTCTTCAACATAAAGCCAATCGCGGATGTTTTCCCCTTTTCCGTAAACCGGGATGGGTTTACTGTTTTTAATGTTATTTATTGCAAGGGGAATAAGCTTTTCCGGGAACTGGTTCGGTCCGTAATTATTTGAGCAGTTTGAGATGACTACAGGAATTCCAAAAGTGTGATTATAGGCTCTTACCAGGTGGTCGGAACTTGCTTTTGACGCTGAATAAGGGCTCTTTGGGTCGTATGCTGTTTCTTCAGTGAAAAGGCCTTCTTTTCCCAGTGATCCATAAACTTCGTCGGTTGAAATATGATAAAAGAGTTTTCCTTCAAATGCATCTTTCCAGCTTGCAAGGGCAGCATTAAGCAGATTAACAGTGCCAACAATATTGGTAAAAACAAATTCATCGGGACCGGTTATGGAACGATCTACATGCGATTCGGCAGCAAGGTGTATAACTCTGTCAAAGCTGTATTTCTTAAAAAGATTCAGTACAGATTGTTTGTCAACAATATCAATCTTTTCGAAGAGGTAATTCCTTTTTTTATCTATATCAGTGAGGTTTTCAAGATTCCCTGCGTACGTAAGCTTATCGGCATTAACAATAAGATAATCGGGATAATTATTAACGAATCTTCTTACTACATGTGAGCCTATAAAACCGGCACCGCCGGTTATCAGAATTGTCTTTTTCATGATATTTTTTTTACTGCCTTCTACCTACTATCTACTACTTACTTCTTATAAACTTCTCCCAGTCCCAAGCTGTTTTCATCGACTCATCCAGAGTACTCAGGGTTTTCCAGCCTAATTCTTTATTTGCATAAGTAGGATCAGCCCATATCTTTTCAATATCGCCAGCTCTTCTTCCTACAATCTTGTACTTTACTTTAACTCCGGTAATCCTTTCAAACGATTTAATTGCCTCAAGAACTGATACTCCGTTTCCTGTTCCAAGATTAAACACCTCATAATTAGAAAGGTTGCGACCTTCAATAAGCCTTTTTACTGCTACTACATGGGCTTTCGCGAGATCAACAACGTGGAGATAATCCCTTACACAAGAACCGTCCGGAGTGTTATAATCGTCTCCGAAAACTTTGAGCTCCTCTCTTAAGCCGTAAGCAGTTTGGGTAATATATGGCACAAGATTTTCAGGAACTCCTCTTGGCAGTTCTCCTATTAGTGATGAAGGGTGAGCTCCAATAGGGTTGAAATACCTCAAAGAGATTGCTTTGATATTTTTGTCTGAGACAGTTGTATCTCTGATTATTGTTTCACCTACCTGTTTTGTATTTCCATAAGGGGATGTTGCAGGCTGCAGAGGTGAATTTTCGGTAACCGGCAATTTTTCGGGTTGTCCGTAAACAGTGCATGAAGATGAAAAGACCAGATTTGGGATGCCATTCTTTTTCATTGCATCCAGAAGATTTACAAGGGATAGAAGATTATTCCGGTAATAGTCCAAAGGCTTATTAACTGATTCCCCCACAGCTTTATAGGCAGCAAAATGAATGACAGCTGCGATATCATTGTTTTTTCTGCAAAAAACATCAAGTTTTTCAGAATTGCACAGATCAAATACTTCAAGAGAAGGCTTAATCCCAGTGATCTTTTCGATCCTGTCAATAACTTCTGCTTCGGAGTTATACAGATTATCAATTATTACAACATCAAACCCATTCTCAAGCAGTTCAACAGTAGTATGAGAACCTATATAACCGGTGCCTCCGGTAACCAGGATTTTCTTTTTCATTTACAGGCTCCAGTAAGTATGATTTTTAATTTTTCCGCGAAGAACACCTTTTATATCAACTACAATTCCATCTTTATTAAGAAGTTGTGTGAAAAATGATTCATCCAGTTTTAAATATTCCTTATGGCTCACAGCAAGAATTACAGCATCGTATTTGCCTGAAGGATGGTCTTTCATTTCAATGGAATATTCTTCTTTCACCTCATGTTTTCCTGCTCCCGGATCAATAACATCAACTTTAATTCCAAAATCGGCAAGCTCTTTTATTACATCCACAACTTTTGAATTACGAATATCAGTAACATCCTCTTTAAAGGTAATACCCATAACCAGTACATGTACATCTTTAAGGTTTTTACCGGCTGCAACTATTTTTTTTACAGTCTGTTTTCCTATATATCCACCCATGCTGTCGTTGATGAATCTTCCCGAATCGATCATCTGGGGGTGATACCCGAGTGCTTTGGCTTTGAATGATAAATAATAAGGATCAACTCCTATACAATGGCCTCCTACAAGCCCGGGAAAGAATTTTAAGAAGTTCCATTTTGTTCCGGCTGCCTCAAGGACTTCATAAGTATTGATCCCCAATCTGTTGAAAATGATAGAGAGTTCGTTCATAAAGGCGATGTTGATATCGCGCTGGGTATTCTCAATAATTTTTGCCGCTTCGGCAACTTTTATTGAGCTTGCTCTGTGAATACCTGCTTTAATGATCAGTTCGTAAATTTTTGCTATGTTCTCAGCAGATTCTGCATCGCAGCCGCTTGTCACCTTCACTATTTTAGTAAGGGTATGATTAGTATCGCCGGGGTTAATTCGTTCGGGGGAGAAACCAACTTTAAAGTCAATGCCACATTTTAGTTCTGAAAATCTTTCAAGTACAGGGATGCAATCATCCTCTGTACATCCAGGGTAAACTGTTGATTCATATACAACATAATCACCTTTTTTAAGTACTCTTCCAACTGTTTCGGATGCTTTGAGGACAGGAGTCAGATCGGGAAGATTATTCCTATTGGTAGGGGTAGGTACTGCAATAATATGAAAGGAAGCTTCTTTTAAATCTGATGGATCGCTTGTAAGGATAATATTTGAATTTTTGAAAGCTTCAGCAGTAAGTTCTTTACTTGGATCAATACCCTTTTTCATCAGTTCAACCCGGTCTGGTTTAATGTCGAAACCGATTACCTTAATTTGTTTAGCGAACTCAAGCGCAATCGGCAGACCAACATAGCCAAGACCAATGACTGAAAGTTTAGTCTCCTTATTAATTAGTTTATTGTACATTATAATATGTTTTTTAATATTGGATGATATTCTCCGTGAAGACCGACAGCTTTTGCATTTCTTATTGTGTAAGCAATGTCGACAGATTGGCGTGCGTCTTTAAGCCCGAATCCCCTTCCCGCAAGAATTTCTTTATATGTTTCAGTATGAAGGTCAGCAAACCCTTCGCTGAATTCGATCTCTTCTCCCTCCACAGTTATTGACCTGAATGTTCTCTTCCCGGTTTTCTTAACCGAATCAGGGATATCATTATAATCGATGCTAAGGAACCATCTTACCCTGGCATTTTCAAGTTCTAAGTATCCGGCAGCTTTATCCAGTTCGGAAAGATGGACGACATTATTCTTTACGTCGCCGAAGATCCAGCTTAGCATATCGAAAAAATGAATACCGATATTTGTTGCAACTCCTCCTGATTTCTGAATATCGCCTTTCCATGATATATAATACCAGTTTCCGCGACTGGTAATGTAAGACATATCAATATCATATATTTTACCTTTGGGTCCATTCAGGATCTTTTCCCGCAATTCAATTATTTTAGGATGCAGACGAAGCTGGAGAATGGTATAAATTTTATGTCCTGTTTCATTTTCAATCTCCTGCAGAGCATCAATATTCCATGGGTTGAGGGCTATAGGTTTTTCGCAAATTGCTTCAGCATGATGCCGAAGTGCAAATCTGATATGAGAATCGTGAAGATAATTAGGAGAGCATATACTGACATAGTCTATCTTGGTTCCGTTTCGTTTCAGCTTATCAATGTGTCTGTCGAAACGTTCAAACTCAACAAAAAAATCACTTTCAGGAAAAAAACTATCAATAAGTCCCACACTGTCAAATTTGTCGAGGCTTGCGAGCAGATTATTACCGGTTTCTTTAATTGCCCTGAGATGCCTCACGGCAATATATCCGGCAACGCCTATCATTCCGAAATTTTTTGGAGTATCAGTCATCATGAAATGTTTAACAAGCTCACAAAATTACTGAATTAATTTAGAAACTTTGCCATCTTCAAGCTTGTATCTCTCTCGGCTTTCAGAACAAGTTGCAACACCTGAGTTGTCAAAAATAAGTTTATGTCCATATTCAGACATCCAACCTGTTTGTCGGGCCGGATTCCCAACGACAAGTGAATATGGTTTTACGTCTTTTGTTACAACAGCACCTGCGCCTATAAATGCATAAGTCCCGATTCTGTTTCCGCAAACGATGGTGGAATTAGCACCTATAGTAGCCCCTTTTTCAACAATGGAAGTCAGATAGCTGTTTTTACGGATTATTGCACTCCTTGGGTTGATTACATTTGTAAAGACCATTGAGGGACCCAGGAAGACATCATCTTCACAAATTACACCTGTATAGATAGATACATTATTCTGAACTTTAACATTTTTCCCAAGTTTCACACCAGGTGAGATAACAACATTCTGACCAATATTGCAGTTTTCACCTATTTCCGAGCCCGACATTACATGGCTGAAGTGCCAGATCTTTGTTCCTTTTCCGATTTTGCAACCACTATCAATGACGGCTGTTTCATGAGCAAAATATTCCTTCTCCATACCAGTTATTTACTAAAGAAATTTAAAATGTTCAGTGTTATATAATCAATCTGTTCCTGTTCCATATCGGGATGCATAGGCAACGACAAAACCTCTTTACAAAGCAGGGTAGTTACAGGGAAATCATTCTCTTTATATCCCAGATATTTATACGCCTCCTGCACGTGAAGAGGCCCCGGGTAATATACCATCGATGGAATGTTCTTTGATTCAAGGAACTTTTTAAGCTCATCTCTTTTCCCGTTCTTCACCTTAAGAGTATATTGATGAAATATGTGAGAAGAATAGCTCACTCTTTCCGGAACAGTTAATGATTTGCACCCGGCAAATGCATTATCATACCTATCAGCAACAGATCTTCGCGCTGCGTTGAATTGTGTCAGATGTTTAAGTTTTACTCTGAGTATTGCGGCCTGAATTGAATCAAGTCTGGAATTGATACCAATATCATCGTGATGATACCTGACTTTCATGCCATGGTTGGCAATACTTCTGAGTTTTTTGGCTATTACATCATCATTGGTATATAAAGCGCCTCCATCACCATAACATCCCAGATTTTTTGAAGGGAAAAAAGATGTTGTACCAATATGTCCGATTGTTCCGGCTTTTCTTGTGGAACCATCCCTGAATATATAGTCAGCTCCTGTTGCCTGGGCCGCATCTTCAATTATATAGAGATTATGTTTTTTTGCGATTTCCATCAGGCTTTCCATATCGGCACACTGGCCAAAAAGATGAACAGGGACAAGAGCTTTTGTGTTTGGAGTTATAGCTTTTTTGACAGCATCTATGGAAATCGTGAAGCTTCCGGGGTCGGGTTCAACAATAACCAGTTTAAGTCCAAGTAGCGCAACCACTTCAACAGTGGCAATAAAAGTGAAGTTTGTTGTGATAACCTCATCGCCGGGTTTAAGACCCAAAGCCATCATGGCAAGTTCAAGGGCATCTGTTCCATTAGCGCATGAAACGACATGTTTTACTCCCATATATTCCTGAAGCTCTTCTTCAAACAGCTTAACATCAGGACCTTTGATAAACGCAGTTGATTCCAGGACTGATTTTATTGCGATATCGATTTCTGACCCAATTTTCTCATATTGAGCCTTCAGATCGACCATCTGGATATCTCTCATAAATGGTTTAAATTTTGAAATACGAAGATAATATTTTTCCGTAAGACTATTTTTCTTATTTTTGTATGGATATTAGATTAGATTTTGTGGATATAACTGTCTTCATACGCGAATTATTGTTCGGACACGATTGTGTAATCGTTCCCGGATTTGGTGGCTTTATTGGAAACTATTCGCCTGCACGCATTGACAAAAATTCAGCCACATTCTATCCTCCGATAAAGCAGATTTCATTTAACAGGAACCTTAATCATAACGACGGACTTTTGGTTGGGAGGGTTTCAGCATCTCTTAACATTAATTATGGAGATGCCAGAAGTATGGTTGAGGAATTTGTTACGGAACTTCGCAAAAAACTTGCTAAAGGGGAGAAGGTTGTTTTCGACAATATCGGAAGTTTTATTAATAATCAGGAAGGGAACGTCCAGTTTGAACCCGACATTGACGCTAATTATCATCTCGATTCTTTCGGTCTTGAGTCTTTTCAGTTTTTGCCTCTTGAGGGTTATGATGTAAGAAAACGGATATTACGACATCCCGGGAAAGATCCGGTTAAGCAATCTTCAATGAGAAAAATTCTTTGGAGAGCTGCAGTTATAATTCCTCTTCTTCTTGTTATCGTTACTGTACCGCTTAAAACAAACCTCTTTAGATTAAATGTAGAGACAACAACCATGAATCCTTTGGTTACGGCTGAGTTTGAGCAAAATAAGAAGGCTGTAGATCAGGATATTAAAGATGAGGCAATAAAAATTACTGAGAATAGTAAACCTGTAGCTGAAGCTGTTACGGCGCCTGAAATCAAAGTTCCAGTAGTTGCTGAAGAGAACTTATATTTTCTTATTACTGGTAGTTTCAAATCAGAAGAAAATGCAGTTGCTCAGACAGAAATGCTTAAAAAAGAGGGTTTTACACCCGAGGTTGTTGCTGCACCCAATGGCTTTTACAGAGTTCGTGCGATGGAATGTCACGATCTGAATACAGCACTGACCAAAAAAGACAGTATTTCTAAAAAATTTCCCGGAGCCTGGATTTCAAGAAAGAAATAGGCTCTATCAGAGAGCATTCCACTCTTCAGGAAATTTTTTTGTTATTCAGTTACTCGATCACATAATCCTTACCCCGGAAAAAGAAATTTTCAGAAGCCTGGCGGATGAAGGCCAAATATAAAATTAATACCCTTCGGGGTATTTTTTTCTGTTTAAAGGGGAGCAAATACAGACTTTTCCAGGGAGCAAAAATGTTTAATCAGTCATTCCGGTGTGGGCATTTGCGCCGGAATGGTAGTTATAAACAAGTTTTTTACAAAGTTAAAGTTTAACTACCCGAACAAAAACTACCACGCCCAGACAACTACACTTATTACTGAAAAATATAGGCGAATAATTAAATCATTTTAGATTCTTTACCAACAAAACCATCAAATTTAAGCCTTGTAACAATTTGACCATATGTGTTTTGAAAAATAGTTGAAAAATAGTTGCTTTTTTTGAGTAACGAAATGGCACTTTCCGACATGTATATATAAACGGCTAACTCAAAAGATTTAGTATGGTGAATATTAGCAATGCTCAAATTAGTTTAGGGGGTTCTTAGTTTTAAATATAAAAAACTAAAGAATATATCTGAGTTACCGCTATATTAGTTACTTTCGTTTGATCGAAATGACTATATTAAGGCAAATTCTGACCAGAAAAAAAAAGCACAACACACAGACATGCAAAACAGAATCTAAAAAACATTTATTTTGAAGGCAGAAGCCGAAAAGCCTGAACAGAGTAGGCAAAAGAAAAAATGATATCGTTATGAAAACATTAAGTTTGGAACAGATGGAGAACACCGATGCAGGAAAAATGCCTTGCGGTGCGGCGTTAGGTTTATGGGGTTTTGCTTTTGTAGGTCTGTGTGCGGCAACAGGTGGGATGGCACTTTTTGCTGTTGTTGCCTTTGGTGCAGCAAGCTATGATTACTGGGACGCTTGTGCAGTATAAAATCGAAATTAAATGTGCCCCATAGAATACCCAAACATAAAATGGGGTACATTTACTTAAATTCAAAACAAAATTTCTATGAATTTCTATTCAATCGGTTCGAAAATAGTATTAATAATAATTTCGCTGTTGCTAGTTTATATTGCGATATCCCTTTCACAAAGTGACCATTGGCCTTTAGAGTTGTTCGATCCTTTGCTTTTATTTAGTTTAATAATATCCACTGATTTTATGTTTTATGAACTTTTTTGCTCCAATATTTCAGGTAAAAATCATTTAGCATTTTGCGTTTTCCCTTTAACCAGATATAATGTTCTAATCCTTGAAATAAAGTATTATTTAAAGAGATGGGAAATTCTAATCTTTATGGCTTCTGTCCTATTTTACATAGGCTATTTTTACTTGATAAGTAATTCAGAAATTCTACCAATGCTTATTATCCTTTTTCTTTATTCCGCACAATTAATGTGCTTTATTTGTTTTCTTTTCATTATCAAAAACTTTTTGAGCATGAAAAACTTTAATGTGAACATAAAAAACATGTTATCAGCAATCATTTCAGTTAGTGTAATATTGGCTTCTCTTGCAGGAAAAATTAAAATTGTAAATTTTATTTACCATATAAATCCTTTGACTTGTGGTTTTTTATCGTATCTACTCGGTAAGCCTTATGGCATACTTGGTTTTGTTTCGGTATTATCTTTTTCTCTCTTGTTGGTGATATTGGTCAAGAAAAAATTTAGAGAATGGCCTCTTTATTGAATACAATAAATTTTCTTATTGCTTATTTATGGGCTACCTCGAAATATCAAATATTTTCCGTTTTTGCAACATGCTGTATTTATTTTCTTAAATACGATTACTCTTTTATGAAGATAATCTCAGTCAACATTCTTGTTATGAACTTAGTATTTATTAATTCAATATTTAATAAAGACAAATACTTGATTTCAAACGGATTTTATAAATTCTTCAATATTTCAACCCTGAACATTTTAATTTCAAAATCATTATTAGTATATTGTTTACTTGCAATTCATTTCACATTCCTTTTATTACTTCCATTTAAAACTTCGGTCCTGATTTGTTTAGTTCTAAATGTTGTAATGATGATAGTATTTATAATAACCATTGTCTTTAATAAAGTCATATGGAAACTGGTCTCTTCCTGCATCTTAATTCTAATAATTTCGATATGCTTCATTTCCAACAATATTTCTAATCTTTTAACTTTTACCACATTGCTGCTGATAACAGGGTTCCTTTTACTGTATAAAACGTATTACAATTATAAAGCTTCCATAGAGTAAATTTTATTTATGAAAAATCAGATTGAACTTATTGATGTTGTGAAAAAGTATAAAGAAACTATCGTTCTAAGTGGTTTATCTTTTGCAATTGAGACGAATGAATTTGTTGCCTTAGTGGGGAACAATGGGTGTGGTAAAACAACAACAATAAATGTTTTATGCAATCTGTTATCTTATGAGAGTGGCGATGTTATTATGTTTGGTAAGCGGGTTACGCCATCTTATGTTTCGTATAAAAATAAATTAGGAGTTTTGTTGAGTAAACCAGTTTTTGTAAATGAATTTACCCCTAATGAATACTTAAACTTTATCTGCAAATTTCAAAATGTTGATAGAAATGAAAGATACCAGCGAATTGAAGATGTGATAAATATTTTTAAAATTGCCAATTCAAAGAGTAAAAAAATCGAAAACTATTCTTCTGGAGATCAGATGAAGATATCATTTGCCGCCGCGATAATTCATAACCCCCCGGTTTTAATTCTTGATGAGCCTTTTATACATCTTGATATTCAAACTATTGATTTTTTGATGTCCTTACTACACTCATTTAAAAAAACAAAATCGATATTTATTACATCTCATAATCTTGATCTAATAACGGACCTGTGCGAAAGATTTCTAATAATGGAAGGTGGAAAAATCATTAATGATTTTTCCAAAGAAACAGATAAGTCAGGTGAGTCAATTAAAACCTTGATAAAAGAAAGAATTGTAAGACAGAAACCCAATATAGATACCCTTGATTGGCTAAGATAAACTTTGTTTTATGAATTTTCTGGTATCCAGTTACATATTATTACACCGGATCATTTTAAGGCATATTTCTGATTTGTGTACTCGCGTTTCTTTAATGGGAAAGGGAAAGATAATCCAAGATTTTAAAAACTCTCTTGAAACAATGAAAGGGATCGAAGACTATTTCCATAAATTATCTGAAATGTAATAGCTGTTGTTACGTTTTTTAAGTCCGGCATTATTTGACTGTTTGTATTTTAATTTGTCAGAAAGAATATTTCTCGTGCTATGAATTTACTACTCCGGTATTACAATCTGAAACGAATACACCTTTTCATGGGTGTCGTAATGGCGAACCTGATAATAGCCTGGTTGTCAAAGGCGGTTCTAATTAATGAGATTGTCTTTTATAATACTTTTAGTGAGCAGCTTACATATGACCGGTCGATCAAATTATTCGAAAACATGAGGGACTATGCATGGATTGGTTATGCATTAACTCCGATATTGCTTCTGATAAAATTTTCACTAATCAGTATGGTATTATATATAGGTATTATATTTTGTAATCTTCAGTATAAAGTATCTCTGGGTTCTGTTTTTAAAATTGTGATTGCCAGTGATATAATTTTTGTATGTTCAGGTCTTTTAAAATTTCTTTGGTTTTATCTGTTCGCGGGTAACTATAACCTGAATGATCTTGAATACTTCTACCCATTATCGCTGATTAATTTTTTTAAAACAGATGAGGTCAATAAGTTATGGAGATTCCCATTACAGACAGTAAACTTATTCCATCTAATATATATCATTTCGCTTTCCTTCGGGCTCAATAAAGTTTGTAAAATTGAAAAAGCTGATGCTGAAAAAATCGTTTTATTATCATATCTGCCTGCTCTTTTGTTATGGGTGGCGTTAATAATGTTTTTAATAATTGATGCTTCGTTATGAGAAAAATTATTTTAAGTATAGTTATTGCCGTTTTCGCCTTATCGGCAACATTCCTTCTTTTTGGAATAGTTAATAAGACACATAATGCCAGACATCTGGCTGAAAAAATAAAGAGGTTGCCCTCTTTTTCTTTTACGACATTAGCTAATGAATCCTTCAATTCTTCAACGATCACTAAGGGTCCTGTTCTGGTTGTCAGGTTTCATCCGGAATGCGAACATTGCCAATATGAAATATCTGAGATACTGAAAAGTAATATCCCTTCTTCAGGCACATGCGTGATTCTGGTTTCAAGTGCCAAACCTGATTCAATAAGAAAATTTGTCAGTCAGTTTGACCTTTCCGATTATCCCGCAATTATCACCCTTGCCGACACCTCTTATATCTTTAGCGACATTTTCGGAAGCGATGTCATCCCTTCCAATTATATATACAATAAAGATCTGTATCTGGTAAAAGTCCTGAATGGGGAGGTAAAAACCGAGACTATTCTTAAATACCTCAAGGATAGTGAATAAGATAAATAAAATTAAGAATAGTTGTTTACTTCAACACGATTCATCTGACTGTGGTGCCGCATGCCTTGTCTCAATAGTAAGATACTTTGGTGGAAGCTCAACCATTGAGAAGATTCGTAACCTGAGCGGCACAACCCAGTCTGGTTCCAGCATGCTCGGGCTTTATCAGGCTGCCAGTCAATATGGTATGGATGCTACTGGTTATGAAGCATCAATCAAAGATATCATTGATTATGGTAATGTATTGATTCTGCATGTAACCCCCGAAGATGGATTGGAACATTATATTATAAGTTTTGGCTACGAAAGGGGAGTATTTATAATATGGGATCCGGCAAAAGGATTCGCAACCAAATCGAAAGATGAATTAGAAAAGATATGGCTAAGTAAGAAATGCCTGGGATTGGTACCTAATGGGTCTTTTAAATTAGAAAAGGAAGACAAAAGAGGGAAAAGGAAATGGATTTTGAAATCTGTTAAACCCGAAAAGGATCTCTTAATTATCAGTGTAATTATCGGAATAATGATTTCTGTTTTGGGCCTTGTAATGGCTGTTTTTACTCAAAAGCTTATTGATAAAATTCTGCCATCAAAAGAGCTAAAGATTCTTATTATGGCATCAGTATTGGTGCTAATACTTCTTTCTGCAAGGATTATTCTTTCATCAATACGGCAATTTTTCCTGCTTATACAAGGAAAATCCTTCAATATCAGAATTGTAGATGTTTTTTACAGCTCATTGCTATTTCTTCCAAAATCATTTTTCGATACAAGAAAAACAGGAGACTTTGTTGCGCGGTTAAATGATACTACACGGATTCAAAGGGTAATAGCCGATATTGTGGGTATTTATATAATTGATATTCTGATCCTTTGTATTACAATAACAATGCTTTTCTACTACTCGAATATGGCAGCAATTTTGTCGCTGGTTTGCCTCCCACTAGTTTACCTCATTGTATACAGATGGAATAAAAAGATCATTTCATCGCAACATGCACTCATGTCGGGATATGCTTTAAGTGAAAGCAATTTTATTAATTCGCTGGGAGGAATTACGGAAATTAAGAGCATGAACTGGCAGAATGATTTTTCAGGAAAGAATAAGAACATCTATTCAGAATTTCAGGAAAGAGCCTTCTCCCTTGGTAAAATTAAAGTAAAACTGAATCTTCTTACCGGCTTGGCCGGAACAATTTATCTGATTATCGTTCTCATATATTCATCAATACAGGTTATGGGATCCGAAATGACACAAGGGGAATTGATGGCAATTCTTTCATTAAGCTCTACCTTGCTCCCTTCTGTTCTTAATCTTGCCCTTATTGCAATTCCTCTTAGTGAGGCAAAAGTAGCACTTAACAGGATGTTTGAATTTACACAGATCAAACCCGAAGAGGACAAAAATATTGAAACGACTGACACATTAAATATCAGCCAAATAAAACTGGAGAACATCTCTTTCAGATTTCCAGGACAGAAAAAATTACTGGATAATATCTGTTTAACAATTGAAAAAGGAAAGTTAGTCTCTCTTGTAGGCGAAAGCGGATGTGGCAAAAGCACCCTTGCAAGTATTATTTTAAGATTCTATTTAGCAGAATCAGGGAAAATAACCCTGAACAATAAAATAGATTCCGAAGAGATTGACTTAAAATACTGGAGGTCAAAAATTGGAATTATCCCGCAGGAAATTCATATATTTAATGGTACAATTCTGCAGAACTTGTTAACCGAACTTACTGAAAGCAAAATTAATGAGATGATAGCGACTATTTCGGGGTTTGGGTTAACCGGGTTTATTGATAGCTTTCCTTCAGGATTGATGACATTAGTTGGAGAGGAAGGAATTAATCTGTCAGGTGGTCAGAAACAGTTGCTGGCATTTATCAGGGTACTGATAAATAAGCCTGATATTTTGGTTATTGATGAAGGGACATCGAATATGGACAGGGGCACCGAAGGTATGATTATGAACCTCATTACCAGGCTCAAATCTGAAATGGGCATTTTATTAATATCTCATAGGATAAACATGATTAAGAATTTAAGCGATTATATTTATGTTATTGAGGGCAGTTTTATTACAAACAATGGAACTCATGCTGACCTTATTAAATCAGACAACCTCTACAAACGATTTTGGGATGATTTTTATTAGCTATTTTACCCAGTCCGGTATTATTTAACTATTAGTATTTTACTCTGATATGTAAAAACGTTTGTAAAAACGTTTATTTTGAAGGCAGAAGCCGAAAACCCTGAACAGAGTAGGCAAAAGAAAAAATTGTATCGCTATTAAAAATTAACACCGCTCTTTGTTACAAATTTGCCTCTTGGGGTGGCTTAGTATAAACTCAAATAAGTCAGTTTAATCCTTATTAGTCAATCCTGCAGACAAAATGGAGAATTCGGAGGATATTGACCCCCTGAAAATGAAATAAGACAAAATAAAAAGTTTTTAAAAACGACCGTATAATCAAACTATTTTGAATTTTCATTTTTAAACATATAAAGTTCGATTAATCGCATTTTATTTATCAAAGTGCTTTTTATCTGTGTTAATGGATTTAAAAAGTTAACTGACAAATAAAATTATTTTGAAATGTGTATGGTTATTGTTATTTTTGTGTACACATATAAAACGCATATATTATGTATAAAAGGACAAATATAGAATTAGACGTTGACCTTGTAAAAAAGGCTATGGAGATAACCAATATTGATACAATAAGAGAGGTTGTGCATCATTCACTGAGAGAATTAATAAGACTTAATAAAAGAAGAGGTATTTTGAAATTAAAAGGTATAGTTAAATGGGAAGGGAATTTGACTGAGATGCGCACTAATGAATGAACCTCTGTTAATTGATACAAGTGTTTGGGTTGACTTTTTTAATGGTGTCGATTCTGATAATGTTAATGTTTTCAGTTATTATCTTGAAAACGATTTCCCGATATTCATTTGCCCTGTGATAATTCAGGAAATATTACAAGGCATAAAAAGCGAGAAAGAATACAGGCAGGTTAAAGAATATTTGTTTGCATTAAATGTATTAAACGACGATGCTATCGAGGTAGCCCTGGGGGCAGTCAAAATATACAGAAAACTTAGAGAAAAAGGCATCACAATAAGAAAAAGTAACGATTGTTTGATTGCTCACTATGCAATAAAATATTCCTTGAAAATTCTACATAGAGACAGGGATTTCGATAATATAATTAAGTAGCAAGCAACCCAAGCGAGAGCGATCTAAAGATAACACAGAAAATAAAAGAGGCTGGAAATCTTCTTGATATTCAGTTACTCGATCACATAATCCTTATCCCGGAAAAAGAAATTTTCAGAAGCTTAGCAGATGAAGGTCAACTATAAAATTAATAACCTTCGGGGTATTTTATTATGTTTAACGAGGTATAAATACAGGCTTTGCCCTCGCACGGTTTTTAGCCAAACACAGGAGACTCGGAATGTTTGTCTAAAAAGGAGATTTCAATTTGCAGGGAAAAAACTACAAATTGAAAACCCCTACCCTTTGCCAGGAAAGAGTTAGCCGATTTTTCCGCTTCGTTTCGCTCTGTCGGACGGCCTTGTTTCACTTCACAAAAACAAGACCGTCCACAGCTCCACTACTCTTCAAAACGGCTAACACTTTCCTTTTGCGCTCTTCTTCATTGAATCTCTGTACCAGATGATCGTACTTTACAAAGATCATTTTTGCCAGGGATCAAAAATGTGTAATCAATCACTCGGGTTGGGCATCCGGGCCGGAATGGTAGTGACTAACACCACTTTTGTATTGGGAAAAGTCTTAATCAATATTTTCCCCCTTAAAGACTTCTTGAATTCACTTCATTCAACTGTTTAAATACAAAAACCGGACCCATTAGACCACATTTGGCAGGTTAGATTACAGTTTGCATACATAAGTTAACAACAAACCCTTTATTCCGGCCAATGGCGGTCAAAGACGCTGGTTTTTCCTTCTAACAAATTAGACCGATTGCAAATAAGCTTAAACAAAATCGTTACAAAAAAAGCAGGATTGGAACAATTTTTGCTGTTAATAAATTAACACTCATTTGACAGTAAAAACATAAGAACTCAATATTTATCATTGAGGACGAAATAAACAAAGTAAATTTAAATAAATCCAACAGACGAACCATAAAAACAAGTTGTGCCCAATTATGCAGAGACGCTACCGTCTATGATTTATATTAACTAAATTCAATTTTAACGAAATGAGAAAATTATATTTTTTAAGCGCTTTCATTGTTTTAAACTTATTTTTTACTAGCTGTCTCAAAGACGAAGAAGGAGACAAGGAAAAAATCGTTGTGATGGCTATATATCCAGAGACTGGATATGGAGCCAGTGTGATGAGTGATATATTAACCCAACCGTTGATATTTTCCGACAGCGATGACAACCAAAAGCGAATGTTGGTAGATATAATTACCGAAGGCTTTGATTTTGACTATGAAAGGGGATACGAATTTACCCTAAAAGTAAAAAAAGTGTGGATGCATGAACCTCCCCAAGATGTTTCTTCAATTACTGACCAATCTATTAATTGAAATACAATACAAGCATTATTAACATATCAATTATTAAATATGAAAACCCCATTATTGACATTATTAGCGCTACTTATTGGATTATCTTGTTTTGGACAAGAAGTTGAATTTAGCAGTTCATTAAATACTTCTACAGAGAAAAGATTTCAAAACGCGTATGGCATAGGACTTCAATATCAACACAATATTAGCAGTAAGTTTAAAGTTGGGCTTGGTGTGCATTATAACTTTAATAATGTCAAATTTGATGATATTCCGTATGTAGATGGTGATCCCAATTTAATTATTGCAGACAAGATTTACTCATCTTCTAAGCGGTTTTCTATTCGATTAAATATTCAGGGATTACTCAAGAATAATGAAAATGTATCAATTTCTCTAGGGCCGGAGATTAGTTATAATTATCTATGGGGACAAGATCAAATAGAGGAAAGACAGGGACAAACCTCAAACAGGTTCAACTTTATTCAAAATAATGGTTTAACAAAAGAAATAGGACTTGGACTGATTTCTAAGGTAGAAGTCAAAAATTTTATATCTCCACAATTATCACTGTGTTTTACAATTAGACCCGAATTTATAACTGACGGAGTTTTCGCAAAAGGGGGTAATCCAGTTTTTTCAGGAGTATTAGGATTTACAGAATTTCAAATTGGATTAAAATATAGATTTGGAAAATAAAAGTCGAG
>Ga0209226_10000033_pt1 | contig 99503 bp, 96 predicted proteins | sample BarGraNGADG00212_2_FD_184497 | JGI IMG/M metagenome (GOLD analysis project Ga0209226, IMG submission 184497) | Arctic peat soil microbial communities from Barrow, Alaska, USA - Barrow Graham LP Ref core NGADG0011-212 (SPAdes) (version 2) | ecosystem: Environmental > Terrestrial > Soil >...
ACAGGTGTTATCTATATGCTATACCAAAACAAGCAATGTATTGCATCTTCTTCTCAATAAATAACCTAAAGCCCTACTGTTCCATGTTTGCTTCAGGCTAATGATAAAAAATGTGTATAAAGATGAGATCTGGGGGGCTATTAAGAACCTCTATCAGAAATAAAGTCCCCCATTTGGGGGATTTAGGGGGTTGATATTCTGCCTTATTGAATATCTTTGCCTTTAAATTGAAAACCTATAATGGCTTATTCAGGACTTACCGGTTTTATTACCGCTCTGGAACAAAAAGATGAACTCCTGAGGATAAACACATTTGTTAATCCAATACTCGAGATAACTGAAATTACCGACAGGGTAACCAAATCGGAAGGGAAAGCCTTACTCTTTGAAAATACAGGCACTGAATTCCCAATTCTTATAAATGCTTTTGGATCTGATAAAAGAATGGCAATGGCTATCGGAAGAGGTAATCTTGATGAGGCTGGTGCAGAAATCGAAAGTATTTTTAATAATTTATCAGATAACTCAAATTCAATCCTTAAGAAGTTGTCTGCACTTCCTTCTTTGTTGAAACTTTCAGGGATTCTTCCTTCCAGATCGAATAGGAAAGGAACCTGCCAGCAAGTGATTCACAGAGTGCCTGATCTTGACATTCTTCCCGTTCTAAAATGCTGGCCGTATGATGGAGGTCGTTTTATAACCCTCCCTATGGTGCACACTATTCATCCTGAGACAGGTAAAACAAATATCGGGATGTACAGGATGCAGATTCTCGATAAAAATTCAACTGCCATGCATTGGCAGCGACATAAAACAGGTGCGAACCATTTTGACGCCTGGAAAAAAATCAATAAAAGAATGCCAGTGTCGGTTGCTTTGGGAGGAGACCCTGTTTATGCATACTCAGCTACTGCTCCTCTGCCTGACAATATTAATGAATACATTCTGGCAGGCTTCCTCAGAAAGAAAAAAGTAAAAATGGTCAGGTGTCTTACTAATGAGCTCTATGTTCCTGAAGATGCCGACATTATTATTGAAGGGTATGTTGATCCATCTGAAGAACTGGTTTGGGAAGGTCCGTTTGGTGACCATACCGGATTTTATTCTCTTGCTGACTGGTACCCTAAATTTCATGTAACCTGTATAACACATTCAAAAAATGCAGTTTATCCGGCAACAATAGTTGGAATACCTCCCCAGGAAGATGTCTGGCTCGCAAAGGCAACTGAAAGATTATTCCTCTCACCGGTTAAGATGACAATACAACCTGAAATAGAAGACTTTCACATGCCTGAAGCAGGTATAGCACATAACCTGGTTGTTGTTAAGATTAAAAAGAACTATCCTGGTCAGGGTATGAAAGTTATAAGTTCCTTGTTCGGAGCAGGACAGATGATGTTCACAAAATACCTTATTGTTGTAAGCGGCGATATTAATATCAGAAATTATAGGGAGCTTGCCCAACATGTTTTTGCAAATGTTGATATGGGTAAGGACCTTCTGTTCTGCCGTGGTCCTCTTGATGTTCTTGACCACTCATCTGATGCTTTTTCGTTCGGGGGCAAGGTGGGTGTTGATGCCACAGTAAAGCTTGTTGAGGAAAATGAAGAAAAGATCAATATAATTCAGGACATTAAATCAGATTTTTTTACTGTTTTATATAATTTTCTGGACAGAAATCTGATAAAAAATTATCATCTGAATTTGTTTAATGATGATATTCCTGTCCTGATTATTGCTGTCAATCGTTCTCTTGATCCAAATGTTATTGAAAAGGTCAGTAACCTTTTCAAAACAAATGATCCAAACGGGTTCTTTAAAATGATAATTGTTGTTGATCATACAGTTGATCCGGGTGATTATTTTACGGTAGCCTGGCAGGTTTTAGGAAATTCCGATCCACAGCGCGATCATGAATACATATCCACCTCTTCTCTTCTTATCGACGGTACAATTAAAGCATACAGAAAAGGAGGATTTTCCAGGAGATGGCCAAATGTTGTCTGTTCAGACAGTGATACTATTTCAACAATAGATAAGAAATGGGAATCGCTAAAAATAGGCCCGTTAATTGATTCTCCTTCACTAAAATCACGTGTGCTGTGTCGTGATGGTACTGATGAGATTGTGATTAGTTAATCCTGGATATATTTTTAAATGCATCCTTATAACAAGTACGGATATTTAGTCTATTTTTGTATTCTCTGATGGGGATCTTATATTTTACATATAATTATGCGCTTATAATTGAAGGTGTCTTAACCCAGACCAGGGCAACAGATGGGAGCATAATAAATTCAACAGCCTCTCCTTACCGGTTTATTTTTTACAGTGTGCTTGTAATTGCTATAGCCTACTTATTAGTAATGTCACAAACCAGAAGGCTCATCAAGACAGGCAAACTTCTAAAAGAAAAGGAGGAAGCTCTGGATCTGATAGCCAGGCAGAAACTGGAGTTGGAGTTAAGAGATAAGAATATAACCGATAGCCTGATTTATGCCCAGCGGATTCAGGAGGCGCTTCTGCCATCAGAAACCTATTTCAGAAAACATTTTGAAGACTCATTCATCTTTTTTAAGCCAAAAGATATTGTCAGTGGTGACTTTTACTGGCTAGGTGAAAAAGGTGATAAGATATTTGTTGTAGCAGCCGATTGTACCGGGCATGGAGTTCCTGGTGCTCTTATGTCGATGATTGGTCTGGAGATAATTGAAAGAGCAATAAATGAAGACAATATTGAAACCCCTTCCAAGATTCTTGCCATTCTGAATAAAGGATTGGAAAAAACATTCAGCAGGGAGAAGAATATAGGAACTATTATCAGGGATGGAATGGATATCGGTTTATGTGTAATTGACAAAAAAAGAAAAAAGCTGATATATGGAGGAGCATTTTTCCAGCTTTATCTGATTCGCAATAATAGTCTCATTGAGATTAAGGGCGACAAGATTATTGTGGGTATGAATCCTGAGGCAATCGCTTATACAGATCATGAACTTGATCTGAATGAAGATGATATAATTTATATTTTTTCTGATGGATATGTTGATCAGTTTGGTGGTTCGGAAAATAAAAAATTCATGTATCGAAGGTTCAGGTACCTTTTATTGACAATTCATCGCTTCCCTGTCAATGACCAGAAATCTATTCTTGAGGAGAATATCAAAACCTGGATGGGAAGGAATATTCAGGTGGATGATATGATGGTGATCGGTTACAAACCTCTTGGAAAGGGAATTTAGGTATTTCTCTTAATGGTTTCAATAAGTACCGAAGGTTGGAAAGGTTTGCTTATATAATCATCGATACCTGCCGAAAGACATTTCTCCATATCGCCAATCATGGCGTTTGCAGTAATAGCGATAATCGGTATATGTGAATTAGTTGTGGATTCAAGTGCTCTTATCTTTTCTGCGGCAACCAGTCCGCTCATAACCGGCATCTGAATATCCATCAGGATAAGATCATAGCTGTTTGTCCCGAACATATCCAGTGCCTCTTTACCGTTTGCAGCAGTATCTATACAGGAAACCTGTGGTTTCAGTGTCAGTAAAGTTATATTCTTATTTATCAGATTATCTTCCACAAGGAGTATTCTAAGATCCTTAAGTTCTTTATGAATTTTATCCTTTTGAATAAGTTCTATAATTTTCAGTGAAGCCGATTTCTCTTTTGGTTCATGGATAGGATTTGAATATGGGAGCAGAATTGTCAAAACAGACGAATCAGTTCCGATCTCAAGTGTAAATGTGCCCTTTCCGGAGGATATCAATTGGGAGGAGTGCCTTCTATCTGGACTCGAATCATCAATAAGAACTATATTTTTATCAGTCTTTATCTTTAAAGAAATTATGCTTTCAGTGTCTGATACCTTTGATTTACTAAGATTTATTGTAACATTTGTACCACCTTCTTTCTGATTGTTTTCAATTGTAGTAAGAATGTTAAGCAATATCTGTTTAAGAATTATTGGATCGCCAAAACATTCAAAATCATTGAATTCCTTTTTGTCTAATATAAAATCTATATTGATTTTATCTTTAAGATTATACAGATTAATGGTATTTTGAATAGTTGAGAAGAGGTTAAATTTTATAGATTTCCTTTGTTCGAAACCCATATTACCGGCAGACTGCATTGTCAATTCATTTACAGTGCTGACCATCTTATTTGTTGATGCGATGAAAGACTCCATTAATTCCTTCTGATCTTTTCTGAGACCTGAATCCATAATCATATCAACAAGCATCACCAGGTTGTTAAGCGGTCCTCTGATTTTATGGGAGAAATCCTTAATGAGCTCATCTTTTCTTATATTTAAAGCTGAGATATTATTAAGCGATTCTTCGGATTTTTTATGGAGAAGGGAATATTTCCTGACAATAATCACTCCGATACTTGCACTCACAATTATCATGCATCCTGCAAAAAGACGTTGATTGAAAGATAGAAATAATACAGCGGAAATCAGACAAAAAAGCACTATAATGGAGTAAGTTTCAATACTCTTCCTGTTTTTACTGACAGATTCCTCAGAAAATTTATTTGAACCATTATCGTTATTACTCTTTCCGGAATCACTAACCATAAATCGTTATTTTAAGGTTGTGTAAATTTAATTAAAATAAGTAGTAAATATACATTAACTGAAATTAATATCCTTCAAAGGAATTCGTTAAATTTGCCATTAATGGTACAATATTTGAACGCGAAAGCAAAACTGTAATTATGGTGAGCAAAGTATTGAAAATATTCCTTCTTGTAAATTTAGTTGTCTTAGTACATCCTCTTATTTCTATTTATGGGCAGGATAAAGAAGGAATGGTAAAATATACTCCTGATTTCAGATTCAAAGATGGTATCTACATTAATTTCGACCAGGTTAAACTGAATAAACCGATACCGAAAGCCAAACTGCTTACATCAGTCGATTATAATGACAGGGAGTTCTTTAAGAAAATTATGAGCAGCGATAAAATCTATTTTTATGACGATCTGGGAGTAAGGCAGGATCTTGCGATAAGTAATATCTGGGGGTATGCACGAAATGGAGTTCTTTACATTCAGATTCAGGAAAACTTCAACAGGATTACATTTGTTGGCAGTATCTGCCACTTTGTAGCAGATGTAACCAGCTATGATCCCCGTTATTCAAATTCTCCTTACGGGTATTATGATCCCTATTATTCTCCTTATGGATATAATAGTTATTATTCCCCGTATAGTTCTTATGGTTCACCTTACCGGCAATCAAATACAAGCCGTTCAGAACTAAAACAATATCTGATCGATTTTGAGAGCGGTAAACTGCTTGAGTTTGACATTGATAATACCGAATTGCTTTTGATGAAGGATAATGCTCTGTATGAAGAGTATGTTCAGCTGTCGCATAAAAAGAAAAAACAACTAATGTTCGTTTACATAAGAAAATTCAATGAAAAAAACCCATTATACCTTCCTGCAGAATAATATTTAATACGACTATCGGCAATGACGAATATAAAACCATAAATTGATTTTCTTCGCTCCCCTTGGGGTCGGGGTAAACGAAGAACCGACGACGCGAAGCGGAGGAGCTCGACGAAGTCAAAATCAATGAGGGCATATTTATGATCCATATATACATATTAAAAAATAATAACATGAAAACAATAATTATTTCCTTTTCGCTGCTTTTATCCACTCTGATATTATCCGGACAAGCGCCTTTTCCAAGTAAAGATGAAATAAAACAATTTACCGCTTCGAAAACCTGTGTTGTACTTGAAGATGATCCCTTTTCATCGTACAACTCGTATATTAAAGCTGCAGTAAAGACTTATTGGAAGATTACGCCTTATGAATTTATTGACGTTGCGGAATTCAATGTAAGAAGGGTGAAGCCACAGTATTCCTTTATTGTTCTGACGCAGACAGGTTTTGATAAAGATAAATCCACAGCCCTGACTAATTTTATTAATCTTCTTCAAGGTAAGAAGATTAATAAGCTTGGTGAAATGCCTGAGATATGTGCTATTCCTCTTTCATTTGCAGGGGAAGATGATTTTGGGTACAATTATAAACTGGCAGCAATCCTCTCCTTCATGCAAAAACATGCACAGATGATTTCAGATGATCCATCACTCACCGGGAGAAAATATCTTAAATATTATAATAAGTTTACTCCTGAGGTTCAGAATAAAACAATACTCGTTATGCAGGAAGATCTGGTACCTGAAATTTCAACTATTGAAAAGATCAAAGCTATCTATCCAAACAAAATAGAAATTGTAACAGAAGATGATATGGTAAAAGCAATTGAAAATAAAACCCCTAACACTGTGATTCTACATAAGGTCGGACCTGCAGGAGAAAGACATACTGGTCGTTGTTTCAAGATGCTTATCGGGACTGATGATTCCAATATGTACTACTATAACGAACACTTACTTGACAAGGATAATCCCAACGGCTTATTACCGGCCGATTTGAAACGTATGGCAAAATAATTGACATGCAGCATCAGTAAAACAAATCCGTCTTTTAAATAAATACTTAAATGTCATGGAAGAGAATAGAGTATTATCGGAAACAGAAAGAAACTGGTCCATGTTATGTCACTTATCGGCATTTGCAGGTTTCTTTTTCCCCTTTGGCGGTATAATCGGGCCATTGATTTGCTGGTTGTCAAGAAGAGATGAATCTGCCTGGGTGAATATTAATGGTAGAAATGCTCTTAACTTTCAGTTATCCATGCTTATGTATATGGTTCTTACTATACCATTGTGTTTTATCATAATAGGATTTCCAATTATAGCATTCCTTGTTACTCTTAAGGTAATTTGTATTATTATTGGAAGCGTTAAGGCTTCTAAGGGTGAGCTATTCAGGTATCCAATTGTTATTCCGTTTATTCAGTAAGAAGGACTGACATGAACTTAAGCACTTTATTTTTTTCAACTAAATATTAATTATTTCCATAATCTTTTGTTACTTTTCTTTTTCATTTAAAACTCTATTGTCATGGCAAATACTAAAGACAAGAAAAAGGGAAAATCGGCAGCGGAAAAAAAGGATGATTTATATCACGATATTGAACAGCATAAACAGGAAAAACTTGGACACAAGGAATTCAACAAACATTTGTTGAAGCTTGAGATTGAGCTTGTTAAACTCCAGGAGTGGGTAAAGGCCGAGAAGCTTAAAGTTGTTGTGGTTTTTGAGGGGAGAGACGCTGCCGGAAAGGGTGGTGTTATCAAAACAATTGCAGGATGTCTTAATCCCAGAATATGCAGAATTGTGGCTCTTGGGATTCCAACTGAGAAAGAAAAATCTCAATGGTATTTTCAAAGATATGCTTCACAATTGCCGGCAGGAGGGGAGATAGCCCTTTTCGACAGGAGCTGGTACAACAGGGCAGGAGTTGAAAAAGTTATGGGTTACTGTACCAGCGATGAGTATGAAGAATTTCTCAGATCGTGCCCCGAGTTTGAAAGAATGCTGATCAGGTCAGGCACTATCCTTATTAAATATTGGTTCTCAGTAAGTGACCATGAACAGGAGAAACGATTCCAGGACAGGATAACAGATCCGACAAAACGCTGGAAGATCAGTCCGATGGATGTTGAATCACGCGACAAATGGGTTGAGTACTCGATTGCCAAGGATAAAATGTTTTCATTTACTGATACCAAACAGGCCCCATGGTATGTAGTGCCTGCTGATGATAAGAAGAGAGCAAGACTTAATTGTATCGCCCATCTTCTTTCTCTGATACCTTACGAGGATCTAACCTCAAAACCAATTAAACTTCCTCCTCTGAAACATGATGTGGCTTACGTAAGGCCGCCTGTTACCGATCAGACGTTTGTGCCTGAAAAGTTTTAGATTTTATATTTTTGATGTTTATGTAGGGACATGCCATGGCATGTCCCTACTGTGTTTTATATAATGTATTTTTATACATTTGTCTTCTTATTCAAATAGCGAAACAATGTCATCAAAACCATCCATCCCCAAAGGAACACGGGATTTCTCAACCGAAGAAATGCTGAGACGGGAATATATATTTGATACAATTAAAAATGTATTCAGATTATATGGTTATCAGCCAATTGAAACTCCCGCAATGGAGAATCTCTCTACTCTTCTGGGAAAGTATGGTGAGGAAGGCGATAAACTTTTATTCAGGATACTAAATTCAGGAGACTTCCTCTCTTCTGTAAGCGATGACGAACTTGGAAACCGTGAACCGGCTAAATTGTCTTCAAAAATTTGTGAAAAAGGTCTGAGATACGACCTCACAGTACCATTTGCACGTTACGTAGTTCAGCACCGTGAAGAAATTGTTTTTCCTTTTAAAAGATACCAGATACAACCTGTATGGAGAGCCGACAGACCACAGAAAGGCAGATACCGTGAGTTCTTTCAATGTGATGTCGATGTTATCGGAAGTGATTCATTATTAAATGAATATGAATTAGTTAAAATAGTTGATGACATATTCAAAAGACTTAAAATAGCAACAGTTATCAAGATCAATAACAGGAAGGTTCTTTCAGGTATTGCTGCTTTCATCGGTGAACCTGATAAGATTACAGATATAACAGTTGCAATAGATAAACTTGATAAGATTGGTATTGAGGCTGTTAATGCTGAATTGATTACCAAAGGATTGTCGCAGGAAGCAATTTCAAAACTTCAGCCGGTTTTGCAACTTACCGGGAATACTGAAACCAAGCTTGCCAGACTTGAACAGTTGCTCGCACAGTCTGAAACAGGATTGAAGGGAATATCCGAATTAAGGACTCTCTTTGGCTATATTGAAAACAGTTCAATAAATTGTGAGGTTGAACTCGATCTTACATTAGCACGCGGATTAAATTATTATACCGGGGCAATTATAGAAGTAAAATCGAAAGATGTCAGTTTTGGCAGTATATGCGGAGGCGGACGTTATGATAATCTCACCGGGGTTTTTGGAATGGATGGCGTTTCGGGTGTAGGAATCTCGTTCGGAGCCGACAGGATCTATGATGTTCTTAACCAGTTGAACCTGTTTAGCGAAATCAAAGTATCTTCAACAGAAGTACTTATTGTTAATTTTGGAGAGAAAGAAACTCAATACGTCATAAGATCTCTTGATTTATTACGAAGTCTTGGTATTAGTGCTGAATTATATCCCGATGCAGTTAAGCTTAAGAAACAGATGTCCTATGCCGATGCAAAGAAGATCCCATACATTATTATCGCAGGTGAAGATGAGTTAATAAAAAATAATATCATTATTAAGAATATGTCTTCAGGAGAACAAATCTCAATGCCTTTATCAGACCTTGCAACATTTGCGAAAAATGTGATTAAGCATGCAATTTAAAACACTTACCGGATGGACTATAAAATATCACCTGAAAATATCACGATTGAAAAGATTGTTGAAATTCTGAAGAAGAATATAAAACTCTCCCTGTCAAAAGAATCAATAGAGCTGGTAACCCATTGCAGAAACTACCTCAACCGCAAGCTTGAGAATAATTCCTCTCCCATATATGGCATAACAACTGGATTTGGGTCACTTCATAATAAGACAATCAGTCCGGATCAGCTCAGTAAGCTGCAGGAAAATCTTGTTATGTCGCATGCCTGTGGCACGGGAGCTGAAGTAAGAGAGGAGATAGTACGCATCATGCTGTTATTGAAAGTGCATGGATTAAGTCTTGGGAAATCAGGAGTCCAGGTAGCTACTGTTCAGCGTCTTATTGACTTTTTTAACGAAGGTATTACACCTGTAGTTTATGAACAGGGATCGTTGGGTGCCTCAGGCGATCTGGCACCCCTTGCTCACCTTGTTCTCCCTCTCCTGGGAATGGGAGAGGTGATGTATAAAGGAATGAAGTATGAGGCTGGCATAATTATGAAAAAATTTGGCTGGTCTCCTTTGGAACTGATGTCTAAGGAAGGACTTGCACTACTCAATGGTACCCAGTTTATGAGCGCTTATGGGGTATATATCATTACAATGGCTGAACGCCTTTCTGAGGTAGAAGATATTGCTTCAGTAATTTCTCTTGAGGCTTATGATGGCAGACTTGATCCGTTTTTCGAGAGTATTCATGCAATCAGACCGCATAAGGGACAGATCCGTACTGCAAAGGTATTCAGGGAAATGTTAAACGGCAGTCAGCTGATATCACGTAAAAAAGCCCATGTTCAGGATCCCTACTCTTTCAGGTGCATTCCTCAGGTACACGGAGCAAGCAAAGATGCAATAAGTTACGCCAAATCAGTAATATTGACCGAGATCAACTCGGTAACTGATAACCCTACAATATTTCCCGACGAAGATCTCATAGTATCGGGTGGAAATTTTCATGGCCAGCCGCTTGCCCTTATTTTCGATTATATGGCAATCGCCTTAGCCGAACTTGGAAGTATATCAGAAAGAAGAGTATACAGGTTAATTGCAGGACAGCGTGATCTTCCGGAGTTTCTTGTTGCCAGTCCCGGACTGAATAGTGGATTCATGATACCTCAATATACAGCAGCATCTATTGTAAGTCAGAATAAGCAGCTTTGTACCCCATCCTCGGTCGATTCAATTCCATCATCAAATGAACAGGAAGATCATGTAAGCATGGGAGCAAACGGAGCTACAAGATTATTACGGGTAGCTGAAAACCTTGAAAGGATAATTGCCATTGAATTATTTACAGCTGTTCAGGCACTGGAATTCAGAAGACCTCTTAAATCTTCTGAATTTATTGAAGGGGTAGTTAAATCTTTCAGGAAGAATATTCCTTTTATTAATAATGATAAGGTGATGTATCCTGAAATAGCAAAAGCAATTGATTTTGTCAGAAATTACGTCTCAGATTTGGTCTGAGTTGTTGTCTCCCACCTTGTTGCTGCTTTACGCCCTGCAACTCTTCAAGCAGCTGAGCTTTATACTGATTTTCTGCCTGATAGAATCTTATTACTTTAGCAGGGGGCAATACCTCTTTAAGTTTCTTATGCAATGTAACCGCCAATGCTGACTCCTGGGTTACGTCAGCAATAAGCTTATCGCCCATGTCGGAAAGCTGTGAATCACTCAAAGTACTTTCTGACTGATTAAAGTCTCTAATAATTGAAATCTTATCAACTTGTATTAGATTTTTCTGCTTCTGGTATTCATTATATATCGGCCAGAATTTTTCCGCTTCCTGTGAAGTAAGGTTCAGTTTCTTTGTAAAGAATCCAACTTTATAGGCATTTAGTTTTTCAAGATTAGGATTCTGGGCTGTCAAACGCATTAAAGGCAGCGGAACAATCAATATTAAAAAAATCAGACCTTTTTTCATGGTTTGTAACTTATAATTTTTCATAAATATCACTAATTTCAATATTATCCTGTAACAGATAATCAACTATATCTGCTTTGCTTACTTCTGATTCTTGCTGGGAAAGAACCATTGACGCTACATTCTCTTCCAGAGTAAAAATATCAATATCATTTAAATATAATTCAGGGTTCTCTTCATTTATTACTTCCGATACCTGCATGGGTTTTTTCCCGGGTGAAAGGATGGTTACAGCAATATAACTTAGTATAACAAAGCCTGTAACTGATGCAGCAACCAAGAAGTAAGGTCTGAATTTGTTGTAAAATCCGATTTTCCTGATTTCATTTTCATAGCCGGATGTTGCAGAAATTATTTTTCTGTTTACCTCCTTAAAGTAGTTTTCCGGTACTTTGAAAGGATTTTTGTCTGGTATTTCATTTAGCTTGTTCATCATTCATTTAGATAATTAAGTATCAGAAAGGTTTAATCTCCTCCCAATAATTTTTCGATTTTTTTTACTGCATGATGATAAGATGCTTTCAGAGCTCCTTCTGAAGTAGAAGTAACCTTACTCATCTCTTCGTATGGCATCTCATCGAAATACTTAAGATTAAATACAATGCGCTGTTTTTCAGGAAGCTTCAGTATAGCGTTCTGGAGTTTTACCTGGGCTTCATCGCCGTCGAACCAGGTGCTCCCTTCACGGGAATTTGCAAAATGGCTTCCAAGGTCATCGATAGAAACTGCAGCATTTCTTTTTCTTTTGTTAATTAATGACAGAGCTTCATTTGTCGCGATAGTATAAAGCCAGGTATAAAGGGAACTTTCATTTCTGAAATCACCCATATTCTTCCATGCATTGATAAATGTATTCTGAAGGGCATCATCAGCATCTTCATGAATTATTACCAGACGCCGGATATGCCAGTACAACCTGGAACTGTATTTTTCAACAACAAGGCTGAATCCTTTATTCGGATCAGTCTTAAGTATTTCAGTAATTTTATCGTCGGGCTTAATGATATTCAACTGCAACTCTTATTTCTATTTAGATGTAAAATAGGTATAAAGGTTTAAAGTTAATGTGGTTTTATGGTAATAAAAAAAATCCGGATGACTCTGAATTATTTGGTATGTATAGTTTTTCCGCGTATTCAATTAATCAACCACATGCTAAAGCTTCCTTTAATTTTAATAAATTTGCACCAAACGAAATAAACTGATATCGGATGGCTCTTCAATGCGGAATAATAGGTATAACTAATGTTGGCAAAACAACAATTTTTAATTGTATCTCCAATACAAAAGGAGAAACTACTGCTTTTGCCTATAGTGCAACAAAGTCGAATATGGGAATTGTGCAGGTTCCTGATCCAAGACTGTATGAGCTTGAAAAACTTCAGGTTACAGACAGAATCGTTCATGTGACTGTTGAAATTGTTGATATTCCCGGATTAACAAAGGGGTCGAATAAAGGAGAGGGTGTAGGTAATAAATTCCTTGGCGATATCAGAAACACTGATGCACTGATTCATGTGCTCAGATGCTTTGATGATGAACTGCTTCCACATATTGAAGGTTCTATCGATCCTGTAAGGGACCTGGAAACCATCGATCTCGAATTACAGGTAAAAGATCTTGAATCGGTGGAGAAGAAGATACAAAGGCTGGAGAGAGCTGCAAAGGTTGGTGATAAAGACGCAAAGCAGGGATTAGAGGTTTTGGTGCGTTATAAAGATCATTTTGAAAATTTCAGTAATGCCCGAACACTTGAGCTTCGCGAAGAAGATAAAAAGCATGTGGATGACCTGTTTCTTCTGACCATGAAACCGGTAATATATGTCTGTAATGTAGATGAGAAATCAGCCGTTGCAGGTAATAAATATGTTGAAAAAGTTAAGGAATTTCTGAAGGATAAGAATGCTGAGATTATAATAATCGCCGGAGCAATTGAAGCAGAAATTGCGGAACTTGAGAACAAAGAAGACCGTTTGGCGTTTCTTAAGGATGCGGGACTTTCCGAACCAGGTGTAGATAAACTTGTAAGAGCCGCATATAAAATGCTGAATCTGCAAACTTTTTTTACTGTTGGCCCGATGGAGATACGAGCCTGGACAATAAAAACCGGAATGACAGCACCTCAGGCTGCAGGAGTAATCCACAGCGATCTGGAGAGAGGGTTTATCAGAGCCGAAGTAATGAAGTACAAAGATTTTGTTAGTCTTGGTTCTGAGCATGCATGTAAGGAAGCAGGAAAGTTTAATGTGGAAGGAAAGAATTATATTGTTGAAGATGGCGATATATTGCACATAAGATTTAACGTATAAAGTGTTCATGACCAAACGTTTCCTGATATCATTAGTTTTATTTGGTTCTTTAGTACTAAGGTGCTATCCGCAGGAAATAAATCTAAATGACAGGCTTCGTAAAATTGTCACTCAAAATGGCCAGGCTGAAGTGACTATTCCATTCAATAGTAAGATATCAATCGAATTTCTTACCCGTAATGTTTCCATCTTAAATGTCAAAAATAAAACAATTCATATTAGTTTGTCACCACTGACAATAGAATGGTTTATTGGACAAAAGTTTGATTATCAGATAATAGAAAGAGAAGATAGTAAGGGTGTTATCTCGGCACTGAATATGACCCAGGCAATGGAATGGGATAAATATCCGACCTACCAGCAATATGATTCTATAATGCAGAGTTTCAAAAAACTTTACCCAACTCTCTGCCACCTCGATACCATTGGAACCAGCATAAACGGGAAACTGGTTTTTGCCATTAAAATATCTGATAATGCTGCCGTTAAAGAAGACGAGCCTGAAGTTTTTTATACATCAACAATGCATGGCGATGAAACAGGCGGTTTTATTCTTATGCTTCGCCTGGCAGACTATCTCCTTAAAAATTACAATCTTGATTCCCGTGTAAAAAATCTTGTTGATAATCTTGAGATCTGGATAAATCCCCTCTCAAATCCTGATGGAACTTACAGGACCGGCAATACAATATCTTCACCAACCAGGTATAATGCAAATGGGGTGGATCTTAACAGGAACTTTCCTGATCCTCTCCAACCTTTTGAAATTCAGCAAAAAGAAAATGTGGATATGATAAAGTTTCTGCGAAAACATAAATTTGTCATTTCTGCTAATTTTCATGCGGGAGCTGAAGTTGTAAATTACCCATGGGACAGGTGGGCGAGACTTCACGCTGATAATGACTGGTTTTATAACATAAGCAGAGCATATGCTGATACTGTTCATGCTCATTCTGTTGCCGGGTATATGACTGATGAAATGAATGGTGTTACAAACGGATATGCCTGGTATCAGGTACTTGGTGGCCGACAGGATTTTATGACTTATTCTCTGCAGGGACGCGAGGTAACGATTGAACTTGATGGGACCTATGTGACCCAGGCTGCTAATCTTAATACACTATGGCAGTCGAACTACCGATCATTATTAGGGTATCTGGAAAATGCTATGTACGGAATTCATGGACATGTTAGCAATTCCATTTCCCATGAGCCGGTATCGGCAATTGTTTTTATAACTGATCATGATAAAGATAGTTCTCAGGTAATTTCAGATATTAAAACAGGTAGTTTTGTAAGGATGCTTACTCCCGGGATTTGGAATCTTACTTTTTCGGCTCAAGGTTATTATGATAAGATTGTAAGTAATGTTGTTGTCATTTCAGATCAGAAAACCGACCTGACGGTAGATCTTGTACCAAGAATTAATGGAGTTGACACAACAAATCCGGAAGCGCCATTTCTCTATCCCAACCCAGCTTCAGAAGAATTAAAAGCAGTTCTTCCCCAGGATATTATCGGAGCTGTGAACATAAAGGTTTTTAATCAGACAGGTATGTTAATGTTGGAATATAGTACTGAAGCCCTCTCTAAAATTCCTCTTTTGGTTGATATAAGATCTTTAAGCAGAGGAATATATTCTATTGTTTTCACAAACAATCAAACAAAAATCACGTACAGAAGCAGGTTTGTTGTCATTAAATAACTATTCTCTCAACCTCTTTCTCAATCTTAACCTTAACCTGATATATCTGAAGATGGAAGTGTAAATGTGAAAGTGCTTCCCTTTCCCTCTTCACTTACAGCCCATATTTTCCCACTGTGTTTTTCAACGAAATCTTTGCATATTATTAATCCCAGGCCTGTGCTGGGTTCGCCTTCAGTACCTCTGCGACTTGCTTTCTCGTTAAGCATAAAGAGATGCTCAAGAATGTTCTTATTCATTCCCATACCAGTGTCCTTTACAGAAATTTCTGTAGAATTCCCTTTCACTAAGCGAGCCTCAATTAATATTTTACCCCCTCTGGGTGTAAATTTAACTGCATTGGAAGTTAAGTTGCGGACGATTGATCCAAGCATATTTCTATCAGCAAAAATTACGATATCTTCCGGGATACTAATGTCAATTGTTACCCCCTTCTTATTTGCCGAATCAAGAGCCAGTTGAATAATTCCTGTAATTTTTGGCTTCAATAACAATAATTCCTGGTCAAAACTTATTAAACCTCTTTGAAAGCGTGACCAATCGAGCAGATTCTCAAGTAATTGGAAGAGATTTGTAGCAGAATTTCTCATGCTGAGCGTAATTTTTTGCAAATCTTTAATCGGCATTGTATCGAGCTCCTCTACCATCTTCAGTGTAAAACCAAGAAAAACATTAAATGGACTTCGTAGATCATGTGCAATTATTGAGAAGAACTTATCTTTCTCCGCATTTAGCTGAAGCAATTTGGTTTCGTTTTCTATTAGTATCTGTTCTGCTTTTTTTCTGTCAGTTATATCCTGAACCATTCCCAACGAACTAATTATCTGCCCTTTTTCATCTCTGATATGCTCGCATTTTTCAAAGACATAACGAATCTCACCTGTATTTTTTCGGATAATTCTGTGTTCAATCATATATCCGGGAGCATTAGCTTCAACAGAACTGAAATATGCTGAATTTATCGAATCACGGTCTTCCGGATGGACCATATCGAAAAAAGCTTCCAAAGTTCCGCCGAACTCATTAGTATCCACTCCAAATATAGTGTAAACCTCATCCGACCAGATCAGTTGTCCTGAATTGATGTACAGATCCCAGCTACCAAGATGGGCAATTTTCTGCGTTTTTCGAAGACGTTCATCGTTTTTCCTGAGCATTTCCGACGTGAGTTTAAGTTCAGTAATGTCATAAGTTAATACAATAATAGAACTAACGTTTCCGTCTTTATCAAAATCAGGAGCATAATTAACACTAATCCAGCGCTTCCCACTGACCATATTGAAAGTGTTTTCGTAGGAAGCTGACTTCCCAGCTCGTACCACTTCAATATATTTAAGTGCAAATTGAAAGTTCGTTTCTCCAATTACTTCCCTTACCTGTTTGCCTACAATTTCTTCTATCGGTATGCCGAATGAGTTTTGATATGCCTTGTTTACATATTCATACTTAAGAGTTTTTGCATTAACAAAAGCAATATATCCTGGTAAATTATCTGCCAGGGTAAATAATTTTGATTCATTTTCAATATTTGTCAAAGGAGTCAGATTATATCTTAAAATTTGTTTGGTTAGTTCCCTGTTCTGGGTTTCAAGATCTATCTGGCGTAACTTTAGCTCTTCAATAAGCTTAATCAACTCTCCTTCAGAAGGGCTATCTTTAGTCATAAGAAAGGTATTAATTTTTGCTTCGACCTGAAATCGTCCTGTTTGATGGTGCAAGTTATGTAATGCACAGAAACCAGGAGTAGTTTTTTCCTGAATTTTGACGAATAATGTTATTTTTGCAACTAAATTTTATTAAGGGAAATGCGGGGTTTATATTATGAAGAATTTAGTGGTACAATCAAAAAGGTTTGCAATAATTCTTTTATTGATATCTGTATTTATCAAATTATCAGGACAGGGAGCATATCTGCCCCCGGACAGACCAAAACTGGTTATCGGTATTGTGGTTGAACAGCTTAAGTTTGATCAGCTTGAAAAATTCAGGGACCGGTTGGGGGAGAACGGAATAAAAAGGCTTATAAATGAAGGGACCTACTTTAAAAATGCTTCATTCGAATATATGCTTACTCAATCTGCTCCCGGCCATGCTACTATATCAACCGGTTCTGAGCCTTCTTCTCACGGGATTACATCAGATAGCTGGTATTTACCTCTGAAAAATGAATTAATTTATTGTACCAGAGATATGTCAGCTAATTCAATTGGCGGAAGCTATGAAACTGGTAAGTTCTCTCCCGTTAACCTGCTGTCATCAACATTTTCTGATGAGCTTGAAATGGCAACCAACAAGAAGGCTAAAGTTTTTGGAGTAGGTATAAATGAGACTTCAGTAATATTATCAACAGGTCATTCTGCTAACGGCGCTTATTGGTACGATAATGTTACAGGGACATGGATGTCCAGCTCTTATTATATTGATTCCCTTCCGGGATGGGTAAATGACTTTAATGCAATGAAGTTTTCGGATTCTTATCTTAATAGTGTCTGGGACCTTTTGAGACCTGCTAAATATTATTCTGATTGTCTTCCCGATTCCAATAGTTTTGAAGCCGGGTTTAATGGAGTTAATTATTTCCCATATGATTTTAAGAAGATGAGGCCAAAGGGAATATTGAATTCCAAGGTTGATTACGCGCTGCTCAGGGAGACCCCATTTGGAAATTCATTGACTACAAATTTTGCAATAAGACTTATTGAAAAGGAGCAACTTGGCAAGGACGATGTAACAGATTATTTGTCAATATGTTACTCTGCAACAGATAATATCGGTCACAGATTCGGCCCCTCATCAGTTGAGATGGGAGATGCAATTCTCCGGCTCGATGATGATATAAAAAATCTTCTGGCATACGTAACTGACAGTATCGGGAAGAAGAATGTCCTGATATACTTTACTGCAGCGCATGGAATATCAGAAATTCCAACTGTTCTGGAAAAAAACAGGATCCCATCAGGATATTTTAAGCAGAATCAGGCTTTACAGTTGTTAAAGAGCTATCTAAATGCTGTGTACGGTGAGGGTGATTGGGTAAAAGGTTATTCGGAAAGGCAGATATTTCTGAACAGGACTCTGATTGAGGATGCAAGGCTTTCCCTTGATGATGTTCAAAAGAAAGTGGCCCGTTTTCTGGTTCAGTTCACAGGTGTTGCATCGGCATATCCGTATTCAGCTTTTGAGGCAAATGATTTTGGAAATGGAAATCTTAGAAGGATCATAAATAGTTTTAGTCCGCAGAGATCGGGTGATGTTATTGTAACACTAAACCCGGGATGGGTTGAGAAGGAAGATGAATATGTTACTAACCACAACTCTCCATATGAATATGATTCTCATGTTCCGCTTATCTGGTACGGGTGGACAATGAACAGGGCAACTGTAACACGGAAAGTTAATATGACTGATATTGCGGCAACTCTTTCATCACTTTGTAAAGTTCCTTATCCGAATGCATGTACCGGGGAGCCCATGTTTGAGTTGTTCAGATAAAAGTATCCCTGATCCTGCAGGCGTCTTTAAGCAAATCAGGATTTTTCTCGCATCCGTTACCCAGAATGATCAGATTTGCACCTGCATTGAAAATATCTTCAACCTCCTGCTTGTTTTTTATTCCTCCTCCTACAGCTATGGGGATTGATATATTTTCCCGAACGGCTTTTATTATACTTATTGGAACATGCCTACTGGCGCCGCTTCCTGCTTCAAGATAAATCATACGCAGTCCAAGCATTTCGCCGGCAAGGGCCGTTGCTACAACAATTTCAGGCTTATCAGAAGGAATTGCTTCTGTCTGGCTGATATATTCAACTGAGGTTTTGCTGCCACAGCTGATGAGGATATAACCGACAGATATCAGTTTTCCTTTTATATCTTTAAGATGAGGTGCTGCAATGACATGATTTCCAATCAGTAACTCAGGATTGCGTCCGGAAATCAGCGACAGGAGCATTATTAAATCTGCATTATGTGTAAGCTGGAGCAGGTTTCCCGGAAAAAGAATGACAGGTATTGAACACAATTCTCTTATATTATCAATAAGAGTGTCAATGCTGTTGAATGTGAGACTCCCACCGGCAAGAATATAATCGGTATTGCTTTTTTTGGCAATACTCAGGATATTTCTTAGTGAATCACCCTTAGCCTTATCTGGATCAAGCAGAAGGGCGATACTTTTCTTACCGGGAAAATTACCTGACTTCATAGTTCTTTTTTGTCCAAACTATAGCGTAATTATCGTATTTGGAATAGTAGAGATCGAATGATTCATTAATCTTATTTGTGTGAACCTGTCCCTTTATTTCTCCTGATTCTTTAACCTCAAAAGGCTCAATTGTAAGATTATTTCGTATGCTGATTCCTTCTTTATCGCAGATTTTGTAAAGTGCTTCCTTGGCGCACCAGTGAAGATAGAGATGATATTTCCGGTCATCATGTTCTTTAGTAACTTTTTCCTTCCTGTTGAGAAATTTGAAAGCAAATGCAGCAATATTGGAACTCATGTATTCAAGATCGATTCCAACTTTTTCATTTGTGCTTAAAAGAATAGCAGTAAGCTTGTGTGAATGCGAAATACTGATAAACCTTGAACCATCTTTGAGAAATGGTTTGTTATTCTTATTATAAACGATTCCTGCATCTTTCCCTATAAGCTCTGCCAGCAATGCCCTTACACTGAGAAATTCAAGTTTCCTTGAGGTACTGCTGAATCCTTTATACTTCTTTTTTTCATCAATATCGAGAACAACAAGACTCAGAAGGGTATCAAGATCCTCTTCAATTTTCCAAACGCCAAGTATGGAAAACTCATTTAAATAATGTTTTGTTATACAACCCATTTTTAGATGATAAGTGTTACTTCTTCCACTTCAGAGTTTCAACCATATGTACAATATCCTCCCTGAAAAATTCAATTACCGGTGCCAGAGAATCTGCATTTGGTTCGGCAGAAAAATAAAGTGAACCCCTAAGATAGTGATTTATACTGTCGGTAACATAAAACTGGACAGCTGAGGCAGTATTTCCTTTAAGATCGTAAAGTATTCCGTAAACTTTATTTTCCTGATTATTATAAACCTGTTGGTTGATAGCATCAGCTTTGGCAATATGACTTTTGATATTCAGTTTATAGGTCTGTTCCATGAGGCTGTCCAGATTACTGATAACATCTTTATATGTAAAATATATTTTTGCTTTGTATTCCGGGAATTCAATATTAAACCAGCCTGGTTGTGTCTTGTTCTCTTTCTGAAATGATATTCTACCATATGCAGGATACTCAAAATAGAATGGCATACCTTTGGTTTTTGTGGATGTCTGATCAAAAACAATATATTTTTTCTCAGGAAGGTCGATTCTGACGAATCCCTTTGGTTTTGGTATAGCAACTTCCCTGCAACTGTAAGAAACAACTGTTAATACCAGAATTATTAAAAGACTAACTTTTCTTATTCTCGCCATCAGTTTTATTTATTTCTACGCGGATCTCCTTTATTCTTCTCTTGTCCGCAGCTTCTATAATGAAGGTAAATTCCCCATGTTTTATGATCTGCCCTTTTTGCGGTATTTCACCAGTCAGTTCAAGAATTAGTCCGGCGAGTGTTTCAGATTCTCCCCTGACTTCCTCAAAAAGCTCTTCTTCAAAGTCAACTATCTTACAGAAGTCATTTAATAAGATTTTCCCTTCAAAAATATACGTCTTCTCATCAAGTTTACGGAAAAGCAATTGAATATCGTCACTCTCATCGGTAATTTCGCCAACAATCTCTTCCAGAATATCTTCAAGTGTTACTATTCCCGAAGTTCCCCCATATTCATCTATTACAACTGCCATGTGTATCTTCTTGGTCTGAAATTCTTTAAGAAGATCATTTATTTTTTTTGTTTCAGGGACAAAATATGGTGGACGAAGAAGTGCCTGCCATTTAAAACTTCCCGGGTTATTTGTATATGGCAAAACATCTTTTGCATATAAAATACCCTTTACACTATCGAAAGAACCTGAATAAACCGGAATTCTTGAAAACCCTGAACTTATTATTACAGGAACTATTTTGTCGAAACCCGATCTGATGTCTATTGCTGTGACATCAATACGCGGACACATTATAGCGCTGACATTTATATTGCCGAAATTAACTATGCCTTTAAGAATCTTATCATCCTGGTTAAAATCATCAGATGTCAGTTCAAGGGCATCGGAAAGGTCATCCATACTGATATTCGACCGATGGGTTCCAGTTCTTTTTTTCACGAATGAAGATGAGAATATCAGAAGCGATGTCACGGGTCCAAAAACCTTTTCAAGCACTGTAAGGGGATAAGCCATAAACAAGGCAACTTCAACATGATTTTTTGAAGCATAGACCTTCGGCATTACCTCTCCAAAAAAGAGCAGTAAAAAAGTTATGATAATTACATTACTAATGAATCCAAGCAGCGCAGAGCTGAATACAAACATTGAGGAGCTAATAAATGCAGCTAAGAGGACTATTGCTATATTAATAGTATTATTGGCCACGAGAATTGTACTTAATAGTTTTTCGGGGCTATTATACAGCTTCATAGTGATTTGTGACTTTTTGCTTTTATGTGTTTTAAACTTTTCAATGTCTTCAGGTGTGAACGAGAAATATGCTACTTCAGAAGCCGACATAAGGGCTGATCCCAGAAGAAGTATTATAAGAATAATGAGCCATATAACTATTTTAATATCAGGCGAATTAACAACAATACCTGAAAATAGCAACAGAAAAGAATTTAGATATATGGTTTCCAATTGAAATTATTTTAAAAACAAGCTAAAATGGCAGGTCATCCTCATTCTGACTCATCCCTGGTGCGTCTTTCTCACCGGGAGTCTGATATGAGGTTGGCGGTTCATTCACTATAGAACTATCTGTCCCCTTATCATTTATCTCGTTTTTGCCATGATCTGTAGTCGCAGAAGAATTTACCGGCCCCTGTTTTTTCTCAAGAAGCAATAACGTATCTGCAAGGATTTCAGTTATATACTTATTTATTCCATCTTTATCGACATAGGAACGGGTCTTAATTTTCCCAACAATATATATTTGCGAACCTTTTTTAACAGTCTTTTCAGCAACTTCGGCCAATGCACGCCAGAGAACAATATTATGCCACTCAGTCGAAGTTATTGTTTCTCCCTGCTGATTAGTATATGTTTCGCTGGTAGCAAGAGGAAATGATGCTTTAGCAACACCTTTGTCAAAATAGCGTATAGTTGGATCTTTTCCGACATTTCCCACGAGTATAACCTTATTGATTGACATATAGTTACATATTTGTTAATAATTCTGATACCGGAATGTAAAGTTAAGAAAAAAACCACTTAGAACAAACTTAGTCAGTAATAATTGCCTAAAGTATATTGGTTCACGATGTTATGGAGATATTTGTCGAGATATTGGTGAATAACATGGCATAGTTGACGGAAGTCGGAAGACGGAAGACGGAAGCATGAGTTTAAATCATTTGTTGGAATCCGGTAAGTTATAGGCAGGTATCGCGTTAAACCTTCAGACTTCGGTCTTCTGACTTCTGACTCTAAGCTTCTGTTTTTGGCATCTTTTACCTATTTCATTGTAATAAAGGACTTAATATTAATTATTTAAAAAAATTATTATGTAAGTGTTTCAATTTAAACAAATAATATATTTATATTTGCACAGTTGAAAAAATGATTACTCAAAATAATTTGTTGAATTTTAAACATCTCAAAAAATGACTAAAGCAGACATCGTTAACGAAATCGCCAAGAACACTGGTATTGAAAAGGTAACAGTACAAAAGACTGTTGAAGCTTTAATGGAAACTGTTAAGGATTCCATGGTAAAGGGAAGTAATGTTTATCTTAGAGGATTTGGAAGCTTCATCGTTAAGAAAAGAGCCAAGAAAACTGCAAGGAATATCTCCAAAAATACAACGATCATTATTCCTGCACATAACATCCCAGCTTTCAAGCCGGCCAAATCTTTCATAACAAAAGTTAAATCACACGTTAAGAAATAATCCTCCATGCCAAGCGGTAAAAAAAGAAAAAGACATAAAATGGCCACCCACAAACGCAAAAAGCGTTTGCGGAAGAACAGACATAAGAAGAAGTAGACGATCAGTAAGTGGTCATCAAACGGATATGATAAACCTAAAGATATTATGGTCTTTAGGTTTATTGTATCAATACGTCATATATGCTGATGACATATTAACTCAGATTAATATAGTGAAGTGATAAACAAGGATTTAATCATTGATGTTGGTGATTCCGACGTTTCTTTAGCGTTGTTGGAAGACAAACAGTTAATTGAGTTAAACAAGGAAAAGCGAAATATTAAGTTTTCAGTCGGGGATATTTACCTTGGGAAGGTGAAAAAGATAATGCCCGGGCTGAATGCTGCATTTATTAATGTTGGGTACGAACGTGATGCTTTTCTTCATTATCTCGATCTGGGCGCACAGTGCAGGACACAACACAAATACTACACAACGGCTATTCAGAAGTTGGGCAAAGTACCCCCGCTCCATAAGATAAAATCTGAACCTGATATTGATAAGGATGGTAAGATTACAGATGTTCTGACTGTTGGTCAGACTGTTATTGTTCAGATAACCAAGGAACCTATTTCAACAAAAGGGCCCCGGCTTGCTTCTGAAATTTCTATCGCAGGAAGAAACCTTGTCCTGATGCCTTATGCTGATAAGGTCTCAATATCTTCCAAAATTGAAAGTCCTGAAGAAAAAAGCCGGCTCAAATCGCTGGTTCAGAGTATTAAACCACGGAACTATGGTGTTATAGTGAGGACCGTAGCAGAAGGCAAAAAAGTTGCTGTTCTTGATGCTGAACTCAGAGAACTTGTCCGCAGATGGGAAGAGGCTTTCACCACACTTAAGAAGGATATAAAAACACCAAAATTGTTCATCGGTGAGATGAACAGGACTTCCACCATCCTAAGGGATATGTTGAATGTTACTTTTAATAGTATCCATATCAATGATCCAGTATTAGCAGACGATATCCGTAAGTATATAAGGGAAATAGCGCCTGAAAAGGAAAAAATAGTTAAGGAGTATGATCATACTCTTCCGATATTTGATCACTTTGGTATCAATAAACAGATAAAAGCTTTATTCGGAAAGACTGTCTCTTTCAAACATGGGGCCTATCTTATTATTGAACACACTGAAGCATTGCATGTTATTGATGTCAATAGTGGAAACAGATCAAGGACAGGTAATGACCAGGAATCTAATGCTCTCGATGTAAACATGGAAGCTGCTACCGAAATCGCCCGACAATTAAGACTCCGGGATATGGGAGGTATTATTGTTGTCGATTTTATTGATATGCAAACCAATGATAATAAGCAGCAGCTTTATGATAAAATGAAGGATGTGATGGCCGGCGACCGTACCAAACATAATATTCTACCTCTTACAAAATTTGGACTGATGCAAATTACAAGGCAAAGAGTAAGGCCTGAGATGCATATAGTTACCGACGAAAAATGTCCTTCATGTCAGGGTACCGGTGAAACAAAACCAACTATCCTCTTCACTGATGAACTGGAAAGAGGTCTTTCATTTATTGTTGATAAGATTAAAACCAGGAAGCTTATTCTGAATGTTCATCCATTTGTCGCATCATTCCTTAAAAAAGGGTTCATTCCGGTATTCCGGAAATGGAATTTCAAATATAAGATCAGTCTTAAGATTCAGGCAGTCACTTCGTATCATATGCTCGAATATCATTTTTACGATCATTATAATAACGAAATAGACCTGGCCTAATAAAAGCTCAGGGCACGGAGCACAGGGCTCAGGGAAAAATCCTCTCCGTATTAATCTCTGTGTAACTCTGTGTCTACTCAGTGCAACTCCGTGTAAGTTCTTTTTTATCTTTGCATGCTTAGAGTAATCTTTAAGTGCTCTGCGGTTAATGGATTTTTGTAATCAAATATAAATAACCACCAGAATGAGAAAACTTATACTATATATCTCGCTTATTCTTTTTACATTAAATGTGTCAGCTCAGATCTATGATCCTGTTACGTGGGATTTCAGATATGAAAAGAAAGGGAAGAAGCAGTATGAACTGATATTTACTGCATCTATTGATGTGAATTCCCATATCTATTCAATGGATATACCTGATGGCGGACCAATACCTACATCTTTCAGATTCGATACAGTGCCCGGCTTTAAGCTCGATGGAAAGGCATTCGAAGTAACAAAACCTTTAGAGCTGAAGGACGAAGCATTTGGTTTCAAGATTAAGACTTTCAGTACGAAAGCGGAGTTCCGTCAGAAAATTAAGGCAATGGAATCATCATTTACTGTGACCGGTTCAGTCAACTTTATGGCCTGTAACAATGCTACCTGTTCTCCACCGAAAGACGTTGACTTCAGCATAAAAATCACCGATAATGCTCCCGGAACTGTAATAAAATCTTCTGCAATTCCCATAAATGTTCCTGATGTCCCGAACTCAAACAGAGGTTTGCTGAAATTCTTTCTGATATCTTTATTGGCAGGATTTGCGGGTGTTCTCACACCTTGTGTATTCCCAATGATCCCAATGACAGTTGCATTTTTCTCGCAAGGATCGGATAACAGGGCTAAATCAATTATTAAAGCGCTGATCTTTGGAATTTCCATAGTTCTTATATACTCATCTCTTGGAATCATTGTGTCGCTTACCAGTGCAGGCGCAGGATTTGCTAATGCTCTGAGTACTCACTGGATTCCAAATACCCTGTTTTTTGCATTATTTGTAATATTTGCAACATCTTTTTTTGGAGCTTTTGAGATCATATTGCCAGGTAAGTGGTCTACCAGTACCGATTCAAAGGTTGATAAAGGCGGTATGCTGGCAGCATTTTTCATGGGATTAACAACTGTGATAGTGTCATTTTCTTGCACCGGACCAATAGTTGGAGCTCTTTTAGTTGAAGCTGCCAGCGGAGATGTGCTCAGACCGACAATCGGAATGATAGGATTTGGAGTCGCTTTTGCACTTCCATTTACAGTATTTGCACTCTTTCCATCAATTATGAGCCGTATCCCAAAATCAGGAGGCTGGCTCAACTCAATAAAGGTTGTTCTTGGATTCATAATGCTTGCATTCAGTATGAAATTCCTGATGACTATCGACAGTGTTTATTCACTGGGAATTTTATCAAGAGATCTCTTTTTAGCTATCTGGATCGTCCTTTTTACCCTTCTTGGTTTTTACCTTATGGGAAAGATTAAATTTTCTCATGATAGTGACCTTCCATTTATCGGAACTTTCAGATTGTTTCTGATAATTGCCGTATTTTCCTTCGTGGTATATCTTATCCCTGGTCTGTTTGGTTCACCTTTAAAAGGGTTATCTTCATTTCTCCCTTCCCAATCAACAACTGAGCTCAATATCCCAAAACTGATTTCAGAAAACAGTTCTAATCAGGGTCCTGCTGTTCAACAGGCTACTACAAGTGTCCTATGCTCAGAACCAAAGTATGGTGATATTTTTGATATGCCTCTTGGTTTGAAGGGTTATTTCGATTACAAGCAGGGCTTAGCTTGTGCAAAAGAACAGGGTAAGCCTGTATTACTTGACTTTAAAGGCCATGCATGTGCTAACTGCAAATTGATGGAAGCCCGGGTATGGTCAGATCCTGAAGTACTAAGAAGACTGAAGAATAACTTTGTAATAGTTGCCCTCTATGTTGACGACAGAGTTCAATTGGCTGAAAATGAATGGATAATGTCGGCTCTTGATGGTAAACAAAAGAAGACTATCGGGAAAGTAAACGAAGATCTTGAGATTTCTAAGTTCAAGACCAATGCATTGCCGCTCTATGTTATAACTGATCATGATGGGAACTCTGTAAATAAGCCAATGCCCACCAACCTGAATGTTGAGGAGTATAAGAAATGGCTTGATGAGGGGGTAGCAATGTTTAATAAAAATAAATAATATTTTCCCCGCAGATTACGCAGATCAGCGCAGATCAGCCTGAACTGAGCTCTGCTGCTTCCGCTTCTACACTCCTCTTTTTTTCCTGATTGGATTTACCACGAAGATAATTAGCAGGATTAAAACACTGATTACAGAAGATATAAGCATAATATAATCGCCATATTTTACATACGGTGTAATCCTTTTCTCCGGACTTATTTCTCCCTTTAATACTGTCTGGGTCCACCATTTGGTCTCTTCTGTTCTTTTACCTCTTATATCAATTATGCATGAAATGCCGGTATTTCCTGCTCTTACTACCTGTCTTCGGGTCTCGATTGCTCTTAAAGAAGCGTATGAAAGATGCTGTTCATATCCAATTGTATTTTTCCACCATCCATCATTCGTTATTATAAAAAGAGCTTCTGCACCATTTTTTACATAATCAGTAACATATTTCCCGAATACGGATTCATAGCATATTATTGGAGCTATTTTAAATAGAAGAACGGGATGTTCAAAGCATGTTCGTTCCTTCTGAATTCCATAACCCCATTTTGTACCTCCAAGGAAAGGAAGTATCTTACTAATAAGTCTTCCCGGGCCGGTTGAGAACTGCATTTCGATGCCGGGAACAAGTTTCGATTTATGATAAACCTCAATAGTTTTTCCGGTATCAATTCTGAAAGCAGAATTAAAGTGATCATAATAGAAACCCGATGCGTCTTTTATTCTTGCACTAATGGTTGGTGCCTGAACTGATGGCGGATATAATCTATAACTTACTAACCCCGTAACTATTGAAGCCTTTGGATATTTGTCTGCAAGTTCTTTTATTAATCGAATATATTTATTATTACCCAGATCATCGAGATTTACAGGATCATCAACTGTAGTTTCAGGAGTAACTATCCAGGCAGTTTTATCGGTTGCAGCAGTGCCTGCCATTGCAAGGACCTTCTTTAACTGATCTTCGAAAGGGATTGTAAATTTTTCAGTATATGGATCTGTATTTGGCTGAACGATAATAACTTCACTTTTGTTTTCTCTATTCTGTATTATTGAATAATATCTTGATACGGAGAATGTTGCAGGTATGATTATTATTGCCAACCAGATGAACAGGAATAATTTGTTTCTACTCTTTCCGCTACCGGAATTTACAAGGAAAATTGTCAGGAAAAGATTAGAACACAGAATCCATAGTGTACCGCCGGCAGTACCTGTTACTTCGTACCACTGAATGAACATAATATCTTTTGAGAGTCCATTACCCAGATTCAACCATGGGGAGATAAGATTTACATTGAGGGTTATATATTCATATCCCAGCCAGAATGTAATCAGCGCAACAAAACCAGCGATATTTCCCCCCTTTAACCTTACAACATGAGCAAGCCACATTGTGAATGACATGCAGAATGATAATCCCATAATAACACAAATTGCTCCGGTAATACTGGCAACTCTCATCCAACCCAGTACAATAATGCTGAATAACACAAACCCCGGAAGGATAATTATGAAAAATGAATTTGGAGTGTATTTTTTAGGTCTGTCAAAAAGATAGTTTTCAATTAAGAAAAACGGGATAAATGCGATAAGAAGAATCAGCCCGGAACACCATCCCATCCAGGCTAATCCTGACAGTATTCCTCCTATAACCGACAGTATAACAAGCGTATACTTATTCATCTGATATTTTACCTTCTTTTCTTTTGAAAAAGTTGGATCTGTTTATTATGTAAACTCCTATAAAGATAATGATTATTGAAACAAGCATCGAAGTTGGGAAATGTTCATTGTCAGCAATACCCCACATAGTTGCTACAATCGGAATAAAGTATGTTACTGTAGATGCAAAAACAGGGGAGGTATCCCTTATAAGAAGGTAGTACATTGCATTGGCAGTAGCGCTTCCCATAACTGCAAGTATTGTTATGCAACCCAGATTTCTTAACCAGTGGTCAGTTTCTGCAGCAGCCGGCAGATTGGATGACAGCAGATAGATAATTGCAAAGGGACTGATGACCATAAACGATAATGAAGTGATTTGTAATCCGTTCATTCCTTTAACTTTGCTTACCTCATTTGAACTGAAGCCAGAAAGAAGTGTAGCCAGTACAACAAGTAGTCCTCCGGCACTAAAGGAGAAAGATCCTGTATAAAGCAATCCTGCTGCCCCTGTCAATCCCAGAATAACTCCTGCGATCTGGCTTTTAATTGACTTCCTTTTGTAGACAAGGATTCCTATAATAAGTGTAAAAACAGGACTGAGTGAGTTCAACATACCGGCAAGTGAACTTGAGATTGTTGTTTCTGCCATTGGAAACAAAAAAGCAGGTATTCCGCTTCCAAGAAATCCGATAATAATCATTGAAGATATATTTCCTTTGTTCAGTCTGTGAAAGTTGTGGATAATTACAGGTAGAAGGCAAATAAATGTTATCACAATCCTCAGAGATCCAACCTGCATAGCAGAAAATGATTTCAGACCCTCTTTCATCAATATATAACTTGTTCCCCAGATCATTGATAAAGCTGCAAGAACAACCCAATGCCATATTTTTCTTTTTTCCATCATGACGGCGCAAAAATAGCAGAAGAATGACAGAGTGTGACAATTATGGTATTTAAATAAATCGATTTCCGGAAAAGTAATTTCACAACCATATAACTGTTATCCGTCCTAACTTCCTATTCATTTGTGAAAATGGGAGAGATTAAATTGCATTTTGTCACTTATTAGTATATTTTTACGCTTGATATTTGTCATTTATTATTAAATCTTTGATAAATGAAACATTACATTTTCCTATTAACTATTTTTCTTTTTGCTTTATCAGCCAACGCGCAGGTTAAGCAGGAAGTAATTGCAAGTGCCGGCGGATACAATGTTAACGGAGGTTTATCCATCAGTTGGACACTTGGCGAAACAATTATACCGACATTCAAATCGCAGGATGGTACCTTAGTGCTGACACATGGATTTCAGCAGCAGTTAATCATTACAACAGTTGAAGAAAAACTCGATGTTCTGGTTAATATCAAAGTGTACCCTAACCCTGCAAGTGATGTTGTTAATATTCAATTTGAAGCTGCTGTTGATGAACAGATCATTCTGACTGTTCTTGATTCATCAGGCAAGCTTGTTAAAAGAGACCTTATTGAAGTTGCTCTTACAGAAAAACAGGTTAATATGCAGGATCTCCCCGCAGGGATTTATTACCTGAGACTGACAAAAGGTAAACTTGTAAACGTATATAAAGTTGTGAAACTTTAAAAAGAGGCTTTTTACTGTCCAAAAGCAAATTTTCAATTCTTTTCATGGCTGCCCTGACTTAACCGTCGGGGCTTTTTTTGTATCTTTGTAAGATTAATTAAAGGTCCTTTATACAGTTGGAAAGAGATAATAAATTTATTACCCGTAATGAATAAAAAGACTTTATTTCTATTTCTTGGCTTACTGATACCACTCATTATTCAAAGTCAATCTTTTTCGGGCAAGATTTTTATTACAGGAACTGAGACCGGGATTAGTTTTGTAAATATTGGTGTTATAGGGAGAAATGTAGGAACAGTATCAGATATCGATGGCAATTTCACAATCGACCTTGAGAGTGATTATGATACTGATTCATTAAGGTTTTCAATGATTGGGTATGAATCCAAAAATATGCTGGTTAGTGATTTTAAAGATAATCCAACGAAAAAAATATATCTGACTCCGCGTTCATATATTCTAAGTGAAGTAAAAGTCACTAATCATCAGTATAAAAGACAGAGACTAGGTTATCCTGTTACGACTCATGATCTGAGGTCCGGCTTTGCAGATAATGAATTAGGTTCTGAATTGGGTGTAAAAGTTCATGTTCGCAAACAGGCACTTCTTACAGACATAAATCTAAATGTAGGAATCTGCACCTACGATTCTGTAACTTACAGGATGAATATATACCGAATTGATAATAAAGAAAATTTCGAAAATATACTTACAAATCCTATATACATTTCATTTACAAAAAATGATATCGATAAGGTTATATCTTATAATCTGAAGAAATATTATGTAACGGTACAAGGAGATATTTTAATAACTCTGGAGTTGTATAAAGATCTGGGTGAGGGGAAGTTATTATTTAACACCGCATTTTTTACAGGTTTTACTTACCATAGAAAAACAAGCCAGGGGAAATGGACCCAATCTCCGGGTGTGATCGGAATGTATCTGAATAGTTTTGTCATAAATTAATCTGACTACCACTTTTAAAACTTTTTGAATCTGTCAATGAACTCTTTTATATGTTACCTGTTATCGTTAGTATAAACAATAGAAATCAGGTAAAATGAAAAAACTTTTAACACTTTCGGTACTGGTAGCCCTGGGGCTTCCATTGATCGCTCAGGTCGATCACGACTATAATCCTAACGACAGGGTTCCTCTGGTAAATACAACGATCACAAAAGATCTGGTTCCTTTAGCTGTTGTTAAAGCTGTAAATACTCAATTTGATAAGAATAACCCACTTACCTGGTCAAGGTTTCCTTATGCTTTAAAGGAATATGGTTGGGTATATGATGTTGGAGCTTCTGACATTCCATTAAACAGGTATGAGGTTACAATGAAAACTACCACTGGTAATGATTTTTGGGCTGTTTACAGTGCAAGCGGAGAACTTGTGGAAACAAGGGAGATAGCAAAAGATGTGGCCATGCCTCGTTATATTCAGGAGCAGCTTGCAAACAGTAAATATAAAGACTGGACATTAGTCGGTAATAAAGAGATTATAAGATTTTATCACGATCATGATTTCTCAAGTGTAGAGCAGCATTTCAGAATTACAGTAGAGAAAGACAACGTAAAAAGAAGTATTTCTTTCAATTATCAGAATAAAGATAAGAATAACTGATGATTACCTTCAAATAAAAGAAAGCCCCGATCCAAAATCGGGGCTTTTTGCATTGTTAAATAAGGTTAAATAGATATGATTTGTAAACCACCAATCTCATTTTAATTATCTTGCATAGCAAACAATTTTTACCGATATGAAAATATTCCTGAGTGTCCCGTTGTTTATTATATTACTGACTGGTTGTGCCAGTAGTGAAGAACAGCTTGTTAAACAAGCCAATAAAATTCATTCATCAATACTTACAGTAGACACCCATTGCGATACCCCGATGGAATTTTCTGATTCGACTTTTGATCTTGGAGTAAAACATGTTGACGGATGCGTTGACTTTCCCAAAATGATTGAGGGTGGTCTTCATGCCGAATTCTTTGCAGTTTTTATTGGGCAGGGAATCCGAAACGATTCAGCATTCAATAAGGTTCATCAAAAGGCTCTCAATACTTTCGATGCCATACATAAAAATGTTGCGAAAAATTCTTCCATGGCAGAGTTAGCTGTTACTGCAGATGATGCATACAGGATATGGAAATCGGGTAAAATAGCTGCTTTCATAGGAGTCGAAAACGGCTATCCTATTGGCAGGGATATTTCACGAGTAAAACAGTATTACGATTTGGGAGCCAGATATATAACCCTTGCCCATACAAAAAACAATGATATTTGTGATTCATCAACTGATCCAAAAGGCCCTGAAAACAATGGGCTATCTCCATTCGGAGAACAGGTTGTAAAGGAGATGAACAGACTGGGTATGATGGTTGATATTTCTCATATCTCAGATAAATCATTCTATGATGTTCTTAAAGTAACCAAAGCACCCGTTATTGCTTCACATTCGTCATGCAGGGCATTGTGCGGAAGCCCAAGGAACCTGACTGACGATATGCTGCTGGCACTTAAAGAAAATGGCGGAGTTATACAGATTTGTATACTTAGTAACTACCTGAAAACTCCGGAGCCAAATTCTGAAATGGATGCAAAGCTTAAAGAAATTCAGGCCAGGTACGGTGATTACAACTCTCTTTCTGATTCAACAAAGAAGCTGATGCGTGCAGAATACCAGGATGTTCAGAAGAAGTATGAGAAATCAGCTTCGGTAAAAGATGTTGTCGATCATATTGACCATGTTGTACAGGTAATTGGTATTGATTATGTCGGCATCGGAACTGATTTCGACGGAGGGGGAGGAGTCGATGGCTGCCGAACAGCTGCCGAAATGAAAAATATTACTATAGAATTACTGCGGAGGGGCTACTCAAAAGCAGATATTACCAAGATCTGGGGAGCTAACGTAATGAGGGTATTACGTAATGTTGAAAAACTGAAAGGCTGAATACTGCAAAAGGTAATATTTTAAAATTCTTAAATTTGACAATATGTATACAAAGAAGTATGCTTTTGCAAGGGGTACAGGACTTAGAGCCCTGATCACTTTATTATTGATTCTCTTTGTTTCCATCAGGGTTGTCTCCCAGGGAGGGGGTATCAAATGGGCAAACGATGGTAATTCTTATTATCGTATTGAGAATGGGGAACTTGTTAAATACTCACTTCCTGATAATAAGTCAGTTGTTTTAATTTCAAAAAATCAACTTACTCCACAGGGAAGCACTGTTCCTCTGAGAATAAGTTTTTACTCCTTCACTAATGATCAGCAAAAAACATTACTTTTTACCAATACAAAAAAGGTATGGAGATTAAATACAAAAGGCGATTACTGGGTGCTTGATATGAAAACTGGTTCTCTGAATCAACTGGGTAAAACATTGCCCACATCTTCATTAATGTTTGCAAAGTTTTCCCCTGACGGAAAGTCGGCTGCCTATGTCAGCGGGAATAACATATACGTGGAAGATTTGACAACATCACAAATAAAAGCTCTGACTTCTGATGGTACGGTAACTTTGATTAACGGTACATTTGACTGGGCTTATGAAGAGGAATTTTACTGCCGTGATGGATTTCGTTGGAGTCCCGATAGTAAATCGATAGCCTATTGGCAGATTGATGCCAGCAGTATCAGGAAATTTTATCTGGTAAATTATACCGATTCAATCTATTCAAGGTTAATTCCTATTGAATATCCTAAAGTCGGTGAAAAACCGTCTTCTTGTAAAGTTGGTGTTGTAAACATTGCAGATGCTAAAACTTCCTGGATGGATGTTCCGGGAGATCCGGCTCAAAACTATATTGTCAGGATGGAGTTTATCCCATTTTCTGGGAATCTCCTTATTCAGCAGCTAAACCGGAAACAGAATTCCAGCAAGCTACTTAGCCTTGAGCCAGCTACCGGAAAATCAAAGGTAATTCAGGAAGAAACAGATGCAGCATGGGTGGACGTTTTTCAGCCAGGTAATCCATATACCATTGATTTTACTAATAGTTTCATCTGGCTGAATGAAACAAAAAGCATTCTCTGGGCTTCTGAAAAAGACGGATGGAATCATCTGTACCAGGTTTCTCTGGAAGGAAAGCCGGAAAAGCTGGTGACTAAGGGTAATTTCGATATTATTGATCTTAAATTCACTGACACCAAAGGGGGATATGTCTATTTTATGGCTTCTCCTGATAATGCCACACAGAAATACCTTTACCGTACAAAACTGAATGGGACCGGAGCAGCCGAATTGCTTAGCCCTGCAATATTAAGAGGGACAAATGATTATTCATTTTCATCTACCGGTAAATATGCTCTTCATACTTTCTCAAATATTTCCACAAAGCCTGCACGAGAGTTTTTATCAGTACCCAATCAAAAAACATTGGTTGAGAAGGAAGGGATTATAGCCAGACTCGATTCTCTTAAGGGGAAGCCAACTGCGGAGCTTTTCAGAATAACTACTTCAGACAACGTTGAAATGGATGGCTGGATGGTAAAGCCCGAGAACTTTGATCCTGCTAAAAAGTATCCTGTTGTATTTTATGTTTATACTGAACCTGCTTCAGCTACTGTAACTGATACCTATGGTGTAGGCAGAAACTCCCTCTATAATGGTGATATGAAGGCTGATGGTTACATCTATATCTCTTTAGACAACCGGGGAACACCCGCTTTTAAGGGAAGAGCCTGGAGAAAATCCATTTATCGTAATATTGGGCAGATTAACATTCACGATCAGGCCATGGCAGCTAAAGAAATATTAAAATGGAATTTTGTCGACCCTGAAAGGATAGCTGTCTGGGGATGGAGTGGGGGAGGCACTGCTACTCTGAACCTTATGTTTCAATATCCGGAAATTTATAAAACCGGAATTGCTATAGCTGCTGTTGCCAATGAACTTACCTATGATAATATTTATCAGGAGCGTTATATGGGATTGCCCCGGGAAAACATGGAAGATTTTGTTAAGGGTTCACCAATTACATATGCAAAAAACCTGAAAGGGAATCTGTTATATATTCATGGAACCGGTGACGATAATGTCCATTATCAGAATGCTGAGATGCTTATCAATGAACTTGTAAAATATAACAGGCAATTTCAGCTAATGTCATATCCGAACCGTACACATAGTATTTCAGAAGGACCTGGTACTTCTGAGCATCTCTCAACCCTTTATACGAATTACTTAAGACTGTATTGTCCTCCGGGAGGAAGGTAATTGATTTGATCAGCAAAATTGTAAAATTCAGGGTAGCTCAAAACCTTGCAAAATCAAGCTCCAAAGCAAAAGAGAGAATTTAGGGTTAATATCTGAAGGATTGTAGGGCTTTTGTCAAACGAATTTCCTAAATTTGATATATTATAGAGTGTAATGCATCTAGCCGACACCTCGGTACCGGTAAAAGCATCAGATTTGAAACTAATCAATTAAATGGAGGTTATTGTTATGAAAACAAGAAGTTCTTTTTCAGTCTTGATTTTTTTTGTCATTCTTGCTATCGGTTTAGCTATAGCATATACCGGTAATGGCTTTGAACAAGGTACAGGAGGAATGGTGATAATGATTATTTCCATCCTTGTTGCTATTATAATTTCTTCTGCAATAAAGATTGCAGATCAATGGGAAAAAGCAGTTGTGTTGCGGTTGGGGAAATTCGATTCACTAAGGGGGCCGGGACTGTTTTTTATTATCCCAATTATTGATTCTGTCGCTTATTGGATTGACGGTCGCGTTATTACAACCTCATTTACAGCAGAAAAGACTCTAACAAAGGATACAGTGCCTGTTGATGTGGATGCTGTATTGTTTTGGAAAGTACTGGATGCCAAGAAGGCTGCCCTTGAAATAGCCGAATACAGAAATGCAATCAACTGGGCCTCACAGACAGCTCTGCGTGATGTAATCGGAAAAACCATGCTGTCAGAAATGCTCGAAGGAAGAGATAAGATGAGTGAACAGCTTCAGAAGATCATTGATGACCGAACGGAACCATGGGGTATAAATGTGCTCTCAGTAGAGGTAAAAGATGTTCTGATCCCAAATTCACTGCAGGATGCTATGTCGATGCAGGCACAGGCTGAACGAGAACGTCAGGCCAGGGTGATATTGGGTGACTCTGAACGGCAGGTGGCAGAAAAATTCGGAGAAGCTGCAAAAACTTATGAAAACAATCCTACCGCTCTTCATCTCAGAGCCATGAACATGTTGTATGAAGGATTAAAGACGAACTCCACTATAGTTATTGTTCCAAGTTCTGCACTTGAAACTATGCAGTTGGGTGGATTAGCAGGAATGACATCCTTAACTATGGCATTAAATAAGGGAATGGAAGCAAAAGGGAATAATAAAAAGTCAAAGGAATCCTGAGTTTCAGGAACGATCCCTTACAATTTTCTTTAGCACCTCATCTCTCTCAAATTTTTGAGCCATGGTAAATTCCTGACCTTATTCTATTTTGCTAATCAGCTGATTGTCAGGAACTGAAATGCCATAATTTCAGGTAGCATCAGACAAAACAGGTCAAAAATTCAATTATTTATTGCATTTCTCTGGTTGGCTGGAAATTTGTCTGTATTTGACTAAATCTTAATGACATGAATCTGAATAATTTTACAATTAAAGCCCAGGAATCAGTTACTCAGGCTTTTAATATTGCAACTGCAGGCGGACAGCAGGCTGTTGAATGTGCCCATTTGATGAAGGGTATTATCAGTGAGTCGGAAAATATAGTTGAATTCCTGTTCGGTAAGATGGGAGTTGATCTTATATCATTCTCAAAAGCTGTCGATCAGATGACAGAGACTTTTCCAAAAGTTTCAGGTGCAGAGCCTTACCTTTCCACAAAAGCCTCTGAGGCTCTCAGAAAAGCAAACGATCATGCATCAAAAATGAAAGACAAATTTGTCTCTGTCGAACATATACTTCTCGGAATACTCGATACCGATGATAAGGTTTCAGAATTAATGAAGGATAGGGGCTTTACAATAAAAGACCTTAAGGCTGCTATAACAGAGATCAGAAAAGGTTCAACTATTAACAGTCAGACTCCCGAAGACACTTATAATTCACTTGGCAGGTATGCGAACAATCTTAATGAAATGGTCCTTTCAGGGAAGCTTGATCCTGTTATTGGACGTGATGATGAGATCAGGAGGCTGCTTCAGATTCTGACACGCAGAACAAAAAATAACCCTTTGCTTATCGGCGAACCTGGTGTCGGGAAGACAGCTATTGCAGAAGGTCTGGCAGGTCGTATTGTCAGGGGTGACGTTCCTGAAGATCTAAAATCGAAAGTGATTTATTCACTTGATATGGGAGCACTTATTGCGGGCGCCAAATATAAGGGTGAATTTGAGGAGAGGCTCAAATCTGTAATAAACGAAGTAATTTCTTCAAATGGCGAGGTAATCCTCTTTATTGATGAGATACATACTCTCGTTGGGGCTGGAAAATCAGAAGGAGCAATGGATGCTGCAAATATCCTTAAACCTGCCCTTGCAAGGGGGGAATTAAGGGCGATTGGAGCAACGACACTGAATGAATACCAGAAATACTTTGAGAAAGATAAAGCGCTTGAGCGCCGCTTCCAGATTGTTATGGTAGAAGAACCCGACAGAGCCGATGCCGTTTCAATTCTAAGGGGATTGAGAGAAAGATATGAAACTCACCATAAGGTAATTATAAGAGATGAGGCAATAATTGCCGCAGTGGATCTTTCTTACCGGTATATAACTGACAGATTTCTTCCCGATAAGGCAATTGATCTTATGGATGAGGCTGCATCGAGACTGAGACTTGAAATGAATTCAGTTCCTGAGGAGCTTGATGAACTGGAAAGAACTATCACCAGGTATGAGATTGAACGGGAAGCATTAAGGCGTGACAAGGATAAGGAAAAAGAGGCAGAAATGGCCCGCGTAATATCGAACCTGGTTGACAAGAGGAATGAACTTAAAGCTGCATGGGTTTCCGAGAAGGGGATGATAGAAAAAATGCAGGAGAAAAAGGAGAAGGTTGAATCACTTCGGCTTGAAGCAGATCAGGCTGAGAGGGCAGGAGACTATGGTAAAGTAGCGGAACTTAGGTACGGGACTATAGTTAATCTCGAAAAAGAGATATCCGCTTCAAAGGATGAAATCGAAAAGAAACGACTTGGCGGAGCACTTATAAGGGAAGATGTAAGGGCAGAAGATATTGCTGAGGTTGTCTCAAAATGGACCGGCATACCTGTTGCAAGGATGCTTGAGAGTGAAAAAGAAAAACTACTCCATTTGGAAGAAGAGCTTCACAAAAGGGTCGTTGGCCAGGATGATGCTATAAGAGCCGTCTCAGATGCAGTGAGAAGATCAAGGGCAGGACTGAGCGATGAGAAAAAACCTGTTGGTTCATTTATTTTTATTGGTACAACAGGGGTAGGAAAAACTGAGCTGGCAAGAACATTGGCTGAATTTCTTTTTAATAACGAAAATCTTCTGATCCGTATCGATATGTCGGAATACCAGGAAAGACATTCAGTTTCCCGGCTTATAGGAGCACCTCCGGGGTATATAGGATATGATGAAGGTGGTCAGCTTACAGAGGCAGTTCGCCACAAACCTTATTCAGTTGTTCTGCTTGATGAGATTGAAAAAGCACATCCTGATGTTTTTAATCTGCTTCTTCAGGTACTCGATGAAGGCAGACTTACAGATAATAAAGGACGTACAATCAACTTCAGAAATGTAATTATTATAATGACATCCAACCTGGGTTCAGACGTCATCAGAGATAAGATGGAGGAGTTTGATAATATTTTGCCACCTGAAGAAGAAGAATCGCTTAGGAAGGAAATATTTCTGATGCTACGGAAATACATGCATCCTGAATTTTTAAACAGGATTGATGAGATTGTTATGTTTAAACCGCTTAATCCTGCCCAGATCAGGGAGATAGTGAATATTCAGGTTTCCGCACTTATTGAATTACTGGCTTCGCGTGGTATTTCATTGACTGTGGAAGAAGATGTAATAGACTGGCTTGCAGAAAAGGGCTTTGATCCACAACTGGGAGCACGTCCAGTGAAGAGACTTATTCAGAAAGAGCTTATAAATCAACTTTCGAAAGAGATTATCAACGGGAAAATAGTTAAGGAGGATAAGATCACTATTGATATAAAAGACGACTTGATTAGTTTTCATAATAAAAGTCAAGACCTAGAATAAATAAATTTCTCGTTTTATTATTTTAACCGCAGAGATCCCTCATCCATACACACAATATTTAACAATTTATGGATGCTTTGCAGAGTGTATGGGTTACTAATGTCATCTTCCTTCCTCCCTATGAACCAAAACAATATGTCATCCCGAATCCATTCATCCGGCAATGTTCTAAATAACTGGCAGATATAGAGTGAATGGATGAGGGATCTACTTGGGTGTAAGGGGACGCCCTTGCGCCTTTATTTCTTTCAAACGATAAGATTAGTTTATTAATTAAATAAATAGTTGCATATCTAAAAAATACGTTTTATCTTTGAAAAAATAGTTAAGGCAATGAAGAAACTTACCAGAAAAGAAGAAGAAGCAATGAAGATCCTTTGGAAAGCCCGGAAGGGATTCATTAAGGAACTGATTGATCTGCATCCGGAGCCGAAGCCTCTTTATACCACTTTTTCGACGGTTATCCGCGGACTTGAAGAAAAAGGGTATGTTGACCATAAAGCTTATGGCAAAAATCATGAATACTTTCCTCTGATCAAAAAAGAGGAGTACAGGAAGGCATTTATGAAAGAGGTTGTAAACGATTACTTCGGATCATCTTATAAAAATGTTGTTTCATTTTTTGTCGATGAGAAAAAGTTAAATGCTGATGATCTGAAAAAACTGATTCAAATCATTGAGAAAGGGAAAGAAAATGGATAATTTCTTATTAAACCTGCTTAAGGTATCAGCTGGTACAACACTGCTTTACCTCTGTTATCTTCTGTTTTTCAGTAGGGATACATTCTATCTGAGAAACAGGATATTTCTGATTCTTGCCTTACTTCTTCCCCTGACTATACCGGTTCTCAGGATTCCGGTTCTTTCAACTGCTAATGCCATGGCACCAACTTTAAATACATTTGATAGTTCCGGTATATCTGAAACTTCATTCCAGCCAATGATGCAGGCAGCGGTAAATTCACCCGATTATAACAGATTACTGATATGGCTGTATCTGGCAATTACCGGATTCTTTCTCTTAAAAATTTTAGTCAGCCTTATAAGTACATACAGAATAATCAGGAAAGGGACAGTTGAAAACAATAATTTCCCGAAAGTTATAATTTCGAAAGATCAGCTGCCACCATTCTCCTTTTTCCCTTTTTGCTGTTATCCCTGAAGAACAATATAAAAGCGGAAATTGTACGGATATTCTCGATCATGAGTTTGCCCATATCAGGCAGGGACATACTTTCGATCTGTTACTCAGCGAAATTTTTATTGCAATTCAGTGGTTTAATCCGTTTGTATGGCTAATAAGAAGATCGGTTGTTTTAAACCACGAATATCTGGCCGACTATGTTTCTCTTTCAAGGAATAAAAGTGTAAAAGAATACCAATACAGGCTTCTGAATTTCCAGTCGGGATTAAAAAATATTTCATTGGCACATAGTTTCAACAGCTTAATTAAAAACCGCATTATCATGATTAACAAAAAACCAACCCGTAAGTATGCTATGCTGAAGAATTTTTTCATTCTTCCTGCAGCAGCATTTATAATCTATGCATTTTCAACACCGGAGTATCATTATGCTTCACCTCCTGTATCAAACCCTCTGACGATCTACCAGACTCAGGGAATACAGCAGAAGGAAGTTAAAGGTATTGTTGTTAAGGAGGATGGCAAGCCAATTGAGGGAGTGAATATTACAAGTACAGGAACGATGGGTAATGCTTTCATGGCCACATCCGGAAAAGACGGACGATTTTCAATTGCCAACGTACAGGCTGATGCAGCGCTGTTATTCTCATGCAGAGGTTACAAAGGGCTTAGTATTAAACCAGATTTCAGCAAGGAGATGAATGTTAAAATGGAATTAAACCCGGATGATAAGTTACCTGCCGGGACTAATCCTAATGCTCCTCAGGCTCAAAGAAAGGAGCCAACCGTAGTCATTGATGGTGTGATTTCTGAAAAAAATATGGCTGCAGCCACTAAATATCTTGGATATAACAATGGTCTGTCGAAGTTTCTGTATGGTAAGGAAGCCACAGATAAATACGGTGATAAGGGAGCGAATGGAGTTTACGAAATAACAACCAGAGAAAGAGCTCTTGCAATGGGCCTCAAACCTCCTTTTCCCCGTCTGGCCCCTCAGGATTATCCAACGTTTCAGAATATGAAATTTAGTGTTTTTTCAGAATGGGTAGCCGCTCATGCCAAATACCCGGCTGAAGCTCAGGAAAAGAAACTTGGTGGCTGGGTGTCGGTAAATTTTAAAGTTGAGCTTGATGGAACTCTGACAAATGTTGTATCATCTTCCGGAAAAGTTGATCCACTTCTGGTAAATGAGATACTCAAAGTTATTCAATCGTCTCCAAAATGGGAAGGTCCTGTTAATAAGGATGTTGATGAGCCATTTTCAACAAGTGTTACTTTGCAGTTTAAGCTGCCTGATCAGATCCTGAATAACGCTCCTTTTGTTGTTGTTCAGGAGATGCCGATGTATCCGGGTGGTGATGTTGAATTACTTAATTTTATTAAAAACAACACGAAATATCCTGAACAGGCCAAAGCCAACAAGATCCAGGGCCGCGTAATTTTACGTTTTGTTGTTACTACCAATGGCAACGCCGATGGGATTTCAGTTCTTAAAGGTGTCGATCCATCGCTTGATGCGGAAGCAATAAGAGTGGTTTCTCTGTTAAAGGGATTCAAACCAGGGAAGCAGGGTGGTGAGCCTGTCAACGTCTGGTATATGGTCCCTGTAACCTTTAAGCTGGATATGCAGCAGGCAGATTTCAATAAGACTTCTTTGCTTGATATTCTGAATTTTCTTGGAAGAACTACAGGCTACCCGCAGGAAGCAAAAAATGCTCAGGATACAGGCAAAGTATTTGTAGTTTTAAAACTGGGGAAGGGTGGTATTATTAAGGAGTGCAAAGCAGTTACTGATAAAAGTACGATAAATGTTCCCTTTCTGCCTGAAGTTGTAATAGTAGGTTTTAACAAAACCCCGGGACAAAACGAACCCAAAACAGTAAAAGTAGCCGGGGATGAACATCCTCTTCTTAAGGCCGAATGCGAACGCGTTGCAAGATTGCTTACAGTTAACGAAATTCCCGACTGGAATGATAAAGATCTTGAATTTGCCCTCAACTTTAGATTCGTTCTCAAGTAGTAAAAAATAAAGTCGGATTAAAAATCCTTTTATGAATTTTAAATAGTCCCGGACTTAGTTCCGGGATTATTATTTATATGACAATCAGGACTTTGGGCTTCAAACAGACAGCCTTCTCCCCTTCTCCCTTTCACTTCTTAACTCTTGAAAATCTCAGGGCTTTTATCATCCAGTTGGGGAGTGACTTTTCAGGATCCCTTTTGCGAAGGTCGAAATATAGCCCAAACTTTTTCAGGATTGGCATTTTGTGAGTCTCAACAAATTCGATAAGCGTTCCATCGGGATCAGCTATATATGAGAAATGACCCGCTGCTTCGCCCATGTCGAAGCTGTTGCCTTCGTGACTCTTCTTGCTGTCAACAGTGAAAGGGAATCCTTTGGTTTCGCAAAAACTTTTCAATTCATCCATTCCCCGCATATCATAACACAGATGAATGAAGCCGGGATCGCCCCAGAAACGACCTTCATAGATCTTTTTCCCAGGTTTTCTCACTGCACTTATGAGTTCAATAACACTTTCACCCAGAACCTTGCTGAACGGTCCGGCAAATGGTTTCGATCTTTTCAGAAGCACCCTCCTGAACTCATGATTTCCCCCGGGAAGATTTGATAAGTCTGAGAAGAGACCAATCTTGTCATAAACTACTTCATCATAACCAAGGATATCGCAATAAACAACTTTCGATTTCTCAATATCAGAAACACCGATAACAGCACCATAGGCACCACCGGTATCTTTTTTCTCATTCATGAACCAGTCTGTAGCTTCTACTATCTGAAAGAGGTTGCCATAAGGGTCTTTCATGAAAAAGGTCTTTTTACCTGATGGATCTTCAGAAAGTGCAGCTGGGACAGAGATTCCTCTCTTTTGAAAATTTGTTAAAGTTTCAGGGATGTTCTTTGCCTTAATCTTACAGGCAATAATTCCAAGATCACCAATCCTGATCTCTTCTGTAATATTAACAGGTTCCCTTCCTACATATTGCCATATCTCAAATCCTCCTCCACTCTGAAGATTTAGCGCCAATACAGCATGTCTGCTTCTTGGTTCTCCCCCTGTATACGGGAGCATAAGCTTAGCCGCAGCCTCATCATCAAATACCCGGCAATCCATACCAAACTGTTTTCTGTACCATTTCCAGGCTTCATGAACATTAGTGACGCCTATTCCCATTTGTTGAATTCCACTGATTACGTAACCTTTCATATAATTATGTTGATTTAATTTTATCTGCAATTCTGAAAAACAACCATGGACAATATCTTCGGATATGTAAAAGCATTAATTCACTTTTGCCAACAAGAATTTCTCTTTTGTTTCTTATCATTCCTTTAATTATTATTTCTGCAGCCTTTTCAGGTGAAATTCCTCCTGCTTGTCCGTCGTCGAGTTTCCCGTGTTCTTTACCATCGGATTCCAGGGCATGAACTGAAATTGAGGTTCTTACTCTGCCCGGAATAATTACTGAGGCCCGGATATTGAATTTTTTATTTTCCAGATAGAGAGTTTCAAAGAATCCATGGATAGCCTGCTTGGAAGCGGAATATGCTGAACGAAGCGGAAATCCGAAACGTCCTGATATACTGCTTGTTGCAAGAATGTGACCGGATTGTTGCTTTACCATATATGGCAATACTGCTTTTGTAAATGCAATTGTACCAAAATAGTTTATCTCGAAAATTTTCCTGTCGAGCCACAGAGGCGTCTCATCAATCCTTGCTCTCTGACTTATGCCTCCGATATTAAGCAGAAAATCAATTCTCTCTGAAGTATTTATCTGCTTATCAACAATATCTTTTATACCGGAAGTATCTGAAAGATCAAATGGAACACAGGTAACCATTGGTGATTTTTCTCCGCATGCTGCTTTTACTCTTTCAAGGCCGGCCGGTTCATTTGATGATGCCACAACAGAAGCACCTCTCTTAATAAATGCATAAACAAGTGATTCTCCGATACCTGATGATGCTCCGGTTATCCAGGCAACTTTGCCGGTAAACATTTTGTCTTTTTTCATACTATAGTTTTGCAACCAGTTCAACCAGTTCATTATGGTTTCGCCTGAGAAGATCAAACTCTTTATCTTTTTGTCTGATATAGCTCCTTATCCTGAATCCTCCGATAATTCTTCGGAACTGGAGATAGTAGTTCCATGCAAATAATCCGGATAGGGGCAGGGTAAGAAAAATGAGTATGCCAATCCACCAGGATGAAAAAATAAGAAGAGAAAGTATCAGGAATACGGGGAGGAAAATTATTGCAAGAATAAGAGAAAGTCCATACCTTACTGACGAATGGAACTGAGGATCCCGTATTTTTCTGATCTGTAGATTAGGAATTTCAAGGAAAGTTAAATTGAATATATTTCCATAAAGATAAAGAGGGAAGGTAATAACAATGCCTATTAACCCTGCAATCAGCCACCATAAAGGATGTTTCTTTTTTTCTAAAAGCCGGTAATCTGTTTTCAGTGCTTTTGCTTTGTTCTTTACCTGAAGACTCAGAGAGCAAATTTTATTGTAGAGATCGGTATTGAAAGTTTTTAATGCATTCATCTTAGCGATCAGTTCTCTGTCTCTGAAGAACTTAGGAGATTTGATATCATCGCTGAATTTTCCGTTTATAATACTTCTGAGCTCATCGATTGCTTCGTAATCATCTTCCGATTCAATGTGAACCATATTATTTTTCATGTCATTGGAGAGCCTGGTTCTCAATTCATTCAGCGCTCTCTCAGGGCTTTCTTTATATAAGCCCACAAACTCTGAGACTTCAATTGGTTTTCCATATACTACTGTAAGTACCTGTCTGAATCTGCTGTAGTTTGAATATTCCAGACCTACCGGCATGATTTTTATTTTCAGGCTATATCCTGTTGCTTCATCTGATTGGAAAGCAACACGGCATATCCCTTTCTTCAATTGCCTAAGTCTCCTGAAGCCGGAATGATCACCTTCGGGCAGTATTACCAGTCCGTTTTTATTTTTGAGTACGTCTATTGTTTTGATAAAAATCTCATCATTTCCTTTAAGGCTTCTGAAACCGTCCCTTATCCTGTAAACAGGCAGAATCTTCAGGAAATAAAGGATACCGGCTATAACCCTCTTTTTGAAGATATCAGCTCTGGCAAGAAAAATCATTTGAGTGTCCTGTGTAAAAAGAACTGCCAGGGCGTCCATCAGAGCATTCTGATGGTTGGGAGCAAATATCAGATGATGGTCGGGATTTATATTTTCCCGGCCAAGTACAATCACCTTTCTGTAAAAGACAGTATTATGCCAGAATCCGGCTACAGACTTTAAGAGAGCATACCTTGCAGAATACTTCTCAATATTTTCCTTTCCCATTTATTAAAAAGATATATTACCTGAGCCATGAAATTCAGATAGGATGGCTTGAAGTTGTTGACTGCAAGATAAAAAAAAGGAGGTTTTTACGTTAAAACAGGAAGTACTTTTACAACATATTTTGAAATAATACGCCTTTATACCACCTGTTCAAAGGTCGTTGGAGTCGTCACTCAGCTTATCGATCAGCCTTCGCTCTTTTTTTGTAGGCCTTCCTGTGCCTTTATCCCTGTAAACAATTCCTCCAGCAAGCCTCACGTCAAGTTTGGCTTTCTCATCAGCCGGTGTCAGATCTTCAATATAAAGCTCAACAAGTTTTGCACCAACACGGTTTTCAATTGGCTCAATAACACGAAAGGAATAATTAACCGGCGGTTTTTTTACTATGATAATTTCGTTTTTTAAAACAACTCTGGAAGGCTTAACCTGAACATTGTTGATAAGGATTCTTCCTTTCCGGCATTCATCGGAAGCAATACTCCTGGTCTTATAAAGTCTTACCGACCAAAGGAATTTATCTATCCGGATATTTTTTGAATCTCCCATATAATTTGTACTGTTAATTATAACAGAATCTACATATATTCAGCGAATTAATCCCGCTTCGCGGGAGCAGGGGGGTTATTAGGAGCAGGTGTGCCTTTTGGGTCTGAGGGGTCAATAGTCGGCACTTTTCCCACTTTATTAAAAGCAGTCATGGTGAGTTCAAGTCCCGCAAACGCAAACGATTTGATCATTTCAATAACGATGGAAATTCTTTCCTCCATGAATTTTTTTTCTTCAGTGGTCCAGTTACCGAGTACAAAATCTACTTGTCCTCCTTTATGAAAACCATTTCCTATACCTACTCTGATTCTGGGATATTCATTTGTTGATAATATGCTGCTGATGTGAGCGAGTCCGTTATGTCCGCCGTCACTTCCCTTTGGTCTCATTCTTATACTGCCAAGAGGGATAGCTAAATCATCAGAAATGACAAGCATATTTTCCAGTGGGATGTTTTCCTTCTTGAGCCAGTAGTCAACGGCATTTCCGCTGAGATTCATAAATGTAGATGGTTTGAGAAGGATAAGATTACGGCCTTTATATTTTATTTCACATACAGCTCCGTAACGCTTGTCTGTAAAATAAATATTGGATGCCGTTGCCATAGCATCCAATATTGTAAATCCTATATTATGCCGGGTATTTTTATACCCTTCACCTGTATTTCCAAGGCCAACTATCAGATATTTCATTAACCCTGATTGTTGTTAACAATAAATTTGTTCTACTCTGCTTTAGGAGTTTCTGGTGTTGCTGCTGTAACTTCAGCTGCTTCAGCTGCTGCTTCAGCTGCTACTTCAGCGTCAGTTTTAGCTGCTACGCGCGAGGTGGCTATTGTAAGAACCATTGATTTTTTCTGATCAAGTAATTCTATATTGTCGAATGATAAATCCATGACTTTAAAACCCTCATGAATATTTAAATTGGTGATATCAACTGTAAGATGCTCAGGAAGATCCTTCGCGAAACCTTTTACTTTAAGAGATCTTCTCTTGATACTTAATTTACCACCTGCAATAACGCCGACTGAATCTCCGACAACTTTGACCGGGATATTAATTACAACCGGTTTGTTTTCAAATATTTCAATAAAATCAGCATGTAAAATGTTGTCTTTTACAGGATGGAACTGCATATCTTTCAGTATAACGGTGTATTCCTTATCCTCAAGAATCAGTTTTACAAGATGTGCTTCAGGTGTATAAACCAGGTTTTTAAAACTGTTCTCATGAGCATAGAAATGAATATTTGTTTCTTTTCCATAAATGACACATGGTACGTTTCCTGATTTTCTGAGTTGTTTTGAGCTTTTCTTCCCTAATTCTGTTCTGAAAGTTCCTTTAATCTCTATTGTCTTCATTTCTCTCAAAGTTATTGTGCTACTAAATCCCGCACAGCGGGACCCCATTACACGTTTGACATTAATTTTAAAAATTGGCCTGCAAATATAGGACAAAGGAATCAGAATACAAAATTTGTGCTTATCGACTGATTTGTGGTCACGGCCTGAATAGTTTTGGCAAATATATTAGCAATAGAGAGGACCTTTATTTTCTTTGAAGTATTTATGAACGGGACCGAATCGCTGACAACAAGTTCCTCAATTGCTGATTCATTAATTCTTTCAACCGCATTTCCTGAAAGAATAGGGTGAGTGGCGAAGGCCCTTATACTTAAGGCGCCTCTTTCTTTCATCATATTAGCTGCAAGAGCAAGAGTTCCGGCTGTATCAACCATATCGTCAATTATTACCACATTCCGGCCTTCAACTTCACCTATTATCGACATTTCCTCAATCACATTTGGCTTTTTACGAAGCTTATAGCATAATACCATATCTGACTGAAGATGTCTTGAGTAGGCATTGGCTCTCTTTGATCCACCCATATCGGGAGCTGAAACACAAAGGTTATTTAGTTTCAGATTAGCTATATAAGGAGCAAATATTGCGGAACCGAAAAGATGATCGACGGGGACATTGAAAAAGCCCTGAATCTGATCTGCATGCAGATCCATTGTAATGACCCTGTCAACACCGGCAGTACTGAGAAGATCGGCCGATAACTTGGAACCGATGGAAACTCTTGGCCTGTCTTTTCTGTCCTGTCGTGCAAATCCATAATATGGAATAACCGCAATCACTTTGTAAGCTGATGCTCTTTTTGCAGCATCAATCATAAGAAGAAGCTCGAAAAGATTATCGGCGGGAGGGTTGGTTGACTGAACAATAAATACCATGCAGCCTCTTACTGATTCATCGAAGCAAGGCTGAAATTCTCCATCGCTGAAGCTTGTTACTGAACTTTTTCCGAGTTCTATCCCCAGGTTATCTGCAATCATCTTAGCCAGATGCAGAGAAGACCTGCAGGAAAAAAGTTTCATAGGTGCGGTTCCAAACATTTTCCTGTAATTTTAGCTGATTAATATGTCGGTTAATTATAGGTACAAAAGTAAAAAATTCTGCTGAAATCAGGCTTCGGTTGAAAAAATGTTAATAGATTCTTCTATGTAGTTCAGTATCTCATCTCTTCCTGTTCCTTTCACAGCAGATGATATAAAAGAAACCGGTAATGAATCCCAGTTTTCAAGCATGATAGTGTCATATTGGATTATTGATTCATCAAGAGCAGCTTTGGTAAGCTTGTCACTCTTTGTAAAAACTCTGGCTAAAGGGATTTCATTATTTCCAAGGAACTCCATGAACTCGAGGTCGGATCGCTGTGGTTTTAGTCTTGAGTCGAGAAGAACAAAAAGACACATCAGGTTCTCCCTTTTCATAATATAATTTTCTGTTGCTTTAACCCAATTCTCCCTAAGTTTAATTGGTACTTTAGCATAACCATAACCGGGAAGATCAACCAAATACCAGCTTTCGTTTATATAGAAATGGTTTATAGTCCTTGTTTTTCCCGGCTGAACTGATGTTTTTGCAAGTTTTGACCATCCGGTCAGCATATTTATTAGGGAAGATTTTCCAACATTTGACCGGCCGATAAATCCAAATTCAGGCTTCGCTGTCGGAGGACACTCTTTCAATGTAGGACTGCTTTTTATAAAGCTTGCTGAACGGATTATCATGATTACTCGTTATTTGAGGTCATTATATGGGAGTTCTATTTTTTTGTAAATCAGGTAATTATTGTTGAAATTTGTGAGTACCTGTACAATTACTCCGACTGATCCTGTTTTTGGAGATCCGGTTTTTTTGAGGTTCAGTCTGGCAACTCCTTTTATTGCTTCAATCCTTTTACAGCGGGTACTGTCAAAAACACCATTTGTAAATTCTCCCCTGTAGAATTTCACATAAGTTGATTTGTTTGACAGCTCCAGTGTTATCCTGTAAATACCATTTACCTTGTATTGATCCTGAATCCCGATTTTAAGTTCAGGATATCCTCCGACAAGTTTCCCTTCAGGAGTGAACTCTTCGAGATAAGTTGTTCTGAAACCTTTACTATAGCCAAGTTTGGCTTTGATCTTCCCGTTTCTGTAAAACTGTTTCTGAATTCCATCGACAGTATCATTCTTATAAGGAGTGGTACGAAAGACTTCTCCCTGTTCGTAAAGCCAACTTGCAGAATCTTCCCTCAAACCATTATGATACAAGAATGTCTGACGCACTTTTCCGCTCTGATAAAAAGATTTCATCAGCCCTTCTCTAATACCGTTTTTAAAAGTAACCTCTTTGATCTTTAGCTGGCCGCTCATGTATTGTTTTATACCCGTATAGCCTGTATCAGGAACAGATGTTGTATCTATAACAGTTTGTGTATCTTTCTTAACTGTTCCTTTTCCATTACAGCCGGTCATTAGCATCAGAAAAAAGATTATAATAAGTGACCCTGAAAATATTTTCATAGAGTTTCTGTATTATTAATATATATCTCAAGCAATTTTGATTCTCCGACTGGTTCAAGTACAACTTCCTTGATCATCGCAGGAAGAAGGACAGTCTCACCTATTGAGACTTTTTCTGAACTATCGTCCCAGCGAATAAGGAACTCACCTTCAGTGCAAATGTACACAACAAATGAATCATTTAAATAATATTCTTTTCTGACAGAACTGTTTAAATTGATAATATTAGTGTTGAAAAATTCACAGCTGACCAGGTTTTCAGTTCTACCGGGTTCCGGTTTAGTTGTTATTTTACTTTTCCCGGCAGCCGTAAAGTCAATAGCGTCAAGTGCAAGATCAGTATGTAATTCTCTCTTTCCTTTGCCTGTGCCTTTCCTGTTCCAATCGAATATCCTGTATGTGATATCTGAGGTTTGCTGGATCTCAATCAGAACAGTACCAGCTCCAATTGCATGCACTCTTCCTGCCGGGATGAAAAAAGTATCGCCAGCTTCCGGATTTTCCACATTTAACAGGTCAGCCATTTTCCCGTTACCAAGTGATTCAAGGTACATTTCCTTTGTAACACCTTCTTTAAAGCCGGTAAAGATCTTTGCATTTTTTTCATTTTCAAGGACATACCACATTTCGGTTTTTCCATAAGCCTGATGCCTCTCTTTGGCAAGATCATTTCCCGGATGAACCTGTATTGAAAGATCTTCTTTTGCTTCGATAAACTTAATGAGGAGCGGAAATTCGTTTCCAAACTTTTCATATATCGCATCGCCGGTTATGTCACCCATATAGACCTCAATAATCTCCTCAATGTTGTTTCCTGCAAGAAAACCATTGCTGATTATTGAGAGATCATCAGCAATAGCAGATATTTCCCAACTCTCTCCAATATGATCAGATCCGATGTCTTTTTTATTATAATGGTCAACCAGGGCCTTTCCGCCCCATACTTTCTCTTTTAATATTGTATCAAACTTTAATGGATATAGTTCTGACATTTTATATGTTTAAAATTCGTAATCAATTATTGCCTTTGTCTTTTCAATATGCGATCCTTTATTAATTGCTTCCTGATGCTCGTCACTCACCTGGTATTTTTGAAGATCTTCCTTATTTCTAAAAACGGAATCTATAACAAAGTCCCATGCAAAGTCAGCTTTGTTGAAGTTAATGCCCGTTCTGTATTCAGCTATGTAGTTTAATTTGTGACCCAGTGGAGAAAAAATCTCTTGCATTTCTTTCAGTTGTTCCTTTTTGTCATTAGAGTTTAATGATGAAGTTAATTTAAAGAAAACAATATGTTTTATCATAAAGATTTATTTTTCTTGCCAATAAGCCACTGAGGCACTAAGTTGAACAAGATTTTATTTAAAAGATAATTTCTTTGTGAACCTTTGTGTCTTTGAGTCTTGTGGCATTTTCAATTCAATTTACTACTTTTGATAATTAATTGTGCAAAATTATATAAATATGTTGATAGTAGGAATAGCAGGAGGAACAGGATCGGGAAAAACAACGGTTGTAAGAAAAATCATGGAAGTGTTTCCTAATGACGAAGTTATAGTGATTCCTCAGGATTCTTATTATAAAGATAACATTGAGATATCCCTCGAAGAGAGGCAGAAAATTAATTTTGACCATCCGGATTCCGTAGAATTCTCATTGCTGATTGATCATCTGAAACAACTTAAGAAAGGAAAATCTGTTGAGATGCCAATCTATTCCTACCTGACATGCCTTAGGGCTAAAGAGACTATTCCACTTAAACCATCAAGAGTTGTACTTGTGGAAGGGATCCTTATTCTGACCGATGTTGGATTACGTAACATGCTTGATATTAAGGTGTTTGTTGACGCCGATGCTGATGACCGGCTCGGACGTGTTATACAGAGAGATATTATTGAACGCGGACGTTCCGTCCTTAAAGTGCTTGAGAGATATCACGATACTGTAAAACCATCACATCTGCAGTTTATTGAACCATCTAAAAGATATGCCGATATTATAATTCCACGTGGAGGCGAAAATGAGGTTGGTATTGAAGTGTTGATATCAATAATAGAAAAGCATTTATTGCAAAGTAAATCATAAAATTATGCTTGATAACATTAAGGTAGAGGATATCCTTTTCCTCGATATTGAGACTGTTCCGACAGTATCTTCACATGAACTTCTTGATACAAAAATGCAGGCTCTCTGGAACAAGAAATCGAAGCAGTTCAGAACTCCGGAACAAACTTCAGATGACGTTTATGAAAGAGCAGGAATCTATTCTGAATTCGGAAAAATTATCTGTATCTCAGTAGGGGTTATTAAAGAAAAAAATCCATTCAGTCTAAGGCTGAAATCATTTTTCGGTGACGATGAAAAATTGCTTCTTTCAGAATTCGCTGCTATGCTTGTGAAGTTCTCTAAAACCAACAAAGAGGCAATACTTTGTGCTCATAACGGGAAAGAATTTGACTTTCCATATATTGCTAGAAGAATGATAATAAATGAACTTATCATTCCGGAAATTCTCGACAATGCAGGAAAGAAACCATGGGAAGTCAAATTACTTGATACTATGGATTTATGGAAATTCGGGGACTATAAAAATTATACATCACTCGAACTTCTTACAACAATTCTTGGTATTCCTACTCCTAAGGATGATATTGACGGAAGTATGGTTGCAGGAATTTATTATATTGAAAACGACATTGAGAGGATAGTCCGCTATTGTGAAAAGGACGTCCTGGCAATAGTACAGGTAATGCTTAGGTTTATGAATCTGCCAAAGATTGATGATGATAAGATTGAGTCGGTGACCTTTGCGTAATTAGCTGTCCCCTAATAACTTTTTGATGCTTCGTACAACTTCTTCCGGTTGATCGGCATGTATCCAGTGACCTGCATTTGGTATTTTTATTATTTCTGCTCCTGGAAAAATCTTCTGAATATCCCTGAAATCTGAAGAGGGGAGGTAATCAGAATCTGCCCCCTGCAGAAATATAATCGGAAACCCTGTAATCTGTTCCCCCATAAATGAATTGCGGTCAATGCCTTCCATTATTTTTCCAAGGTTTTCAAGCAGAGATTTGGCATTTAATTTCCAGGAAAAAGAATTCCCGGTATTCCTCTGAAGATTCTTAAGAACAAAACCTATTTCCTTCTCAGAAGAAATTTTTTTCTGTAGTATAATTTCTGCCTCCCTGCGTGTGGAAATCCCCGATAAATCGACTGATAGTACAGCCTCTAAAATATTCTTATGCTTATTAAAAGCTTTATTTTTATTGTTCTCGCTGACAAAAGGCGAGATATCTGCTATTAGAAGACCATTTATCATCTCTGGCCATTTGAGGGTAAAGGATATTGCAGTTTTACCGCCCATGCTATGACCAACCAGGAAAAATTTATGAAGTTTTAAATCAATGGCAAGTTCATGAAGATCGTCTCTCATTGAATTATAATCATGGATTTTGTCATGCGGAGACTGCCCATGATTTCTCATGTCAGGTAAATAAACTGTGAATTTATCACCCAGACTTTTAGCTATTGACACCCAGTTATCGGATGATCCATACAGGCCGTGTAAAATTATCAGAGGGGGGCCGGCACCATATTTTCTGTAAAAAAGTTTCATAGGATCTTATCAGACAATCAGACAAGCTGACGTTTATACATCTGAATCGTATTTTCAAGTCCAAGATAAAGGGCATCGCAAATAAGCGCGTGTCCGATCGATACTTCGTCCAACCATGGTATGTTCTGCTGAAAATATCTTAGATTTTCAAGATTGAGGTCGTGTCCGGCATTTAATCCTAATCCCCTTTCACGTGCAATTTCTGCAGCCTTAATAAACGGTTCAAGTGCTTCAACTGCATTTTGACTGAATCCGGTTGCATAAGGTTCGGTGTATAGTTCAACCCTGTCAGTTCCGGTTAATGCAGCATTCTCGATATTTACCAGATTGGTATCAACAAATAATGATGTTCTTATCCCTTCTTTTCTGAATACTGAAACTATATCGGTAAGAAAGATCTTGTTCCTAAGAATATCCCATCCGGCATTTGAAGTAATTGCATCGTGAGGATCGGGCACCAGCGTAACCTGATCAGGCTTTACAGCAAGAACCAGAGCAATAAAATCTTCTGAGGGGTATCCTTCAATATTGAATTCAGTTGTAATTATGGGCCTTATTTCAATAACATCACTATATTTTATATGTCTTTCATCAGGACGGGGATGAACAGTGATTCCATCTGCTCCGAAAAGCTGGCAATTTATAGCTGCATTCAGAACATTTGGCATGTTTCCGCCTCTGGCATTTCTCAGGGTTGCTATCTTATTGATATTTACACTTAACTTTGTCATTATAATAAAAGTAAATTTTTTCCGTATTTTAATTATTCGGTAAAATTACAACAACTGGGTTTTTTATTACTATATTAGTTGAAAATAAAAGTTTGTATGGTTGCAAAAGACTTAATATCAGAAGCTATTCCATCTCTGAAGACGTCCGATCTGGGTCAGACCGCTTTGAACTGGATGGAGATCTACAGGATATCGCATCTGCCTATTGTAAATAATCAGGATTTTCTTGGATTGATCTCTGATACAGATATATATGATATGAATCATCCGGAAGAACCAATAGGAAATCATACGCTCACTTTGTTTAAGCCTTATGTTGACTCTGAGCAGCATATCTTTGAAGTTATTGGACTTGCATCAAGGCTAAAGCTGACCGTAGTTCCTGTTCTGGATAATAAAAATCATTATAAGGGAGTAATAACAACAATCGATCTTATAAGGCATCTTGCAGGCCTCTCATCTTTGGATCAACCGGGTGGAATATTAGTTCTTGAACTTACTGAGAGAGATTATTCTCTTTCACAGATTGCACAGATTATTGAGGGAAATAATGTTAAAGTTCTTAGCATGTATATTACTTCCCCGCCTGAATCGACAAAACTGGAAGTGACAATCAAAGTAAACACCAGAGATATGACATCGGTTATAAGGACTTTCGAACGCTATAACTATGATGTAAAGACATGGATTTCAGATAATGACTCGGCAGATAACTTCTATTCCGAAAGGTTCGATCATTTAATGAAATATCTTAATACCTGAGAGTATGCTGGAAAGAGTTGCAATTTACAGCAAGGATAATAGTTCAAAAACCCGGGAAGGAGTCAGCAGACTTGTTACTGAGTTTTGCAGAAGGGGAATTAAAATGCAGATTTACCAAAAATCTGATGATCCGGTAATTTGTCCTGGCGGACAATTAATTGAACGGTTCAGCGACCTGTCTGAGATTTCAGGATTGCCTGAATTGGTTATAAGTGTTGGCGGAGATGGTACTTTCCTTGAAACAGTTCTAAAAGTTATACATATGGGAATCCCGGTTGCAGGGGTAAATACCGGAAGGATGGGATTCCTTGCAAATATTTCTGAAGAAGAGATAAGTAACTCAATAGATTTGTTATGCAATGGGGAATATGAAATTATTGAAAGATGTCTTTTGGAAATTTCAAAACCTGTCCACCTGTTTAATGGAGATTCTTCATCGGCACTAAACGAGATTACTATTCAAAAGGCCGACCTTAGCATGATAACAATAAATGTATTTGTAAATGATACATACCTTAATACTTACTGGGCCGACGGATTGATTGTATCTACCGCCACAGGTTCTACGGCGTATAACCTGAGTGTCGGGGGTCCTATATTATCACCGGAGGATGGGAGTATTATTATTTCCCCGATTTCACCTCATAATCTTACTATCAGACCAATTGTGCTGTCGGGAGAAAGCCGGCTGAGGATGGTAATTGAGGGAAGAAGTAAAGAATATCTGGCCACCTGTGATTTCAGATCAAAGCGTTTGCCGTTCAGTGAGGAAATTCAAATTGTACGTGCACCGGTTAGGCTAAAAACAGTAATGCTGAAGGGGAGAGATTTTTACAGTACCCTCAGGAATAAGCTGATGTGGGGCGCTGACAGGAGGAATTGAAATATTTATTATATTTGTACCACTAAAAAATTGAATGTATATGAAACGGGCCATTATAGCTATATCTCTTCTATGCCTTTTGGCTCCCATATCTCAGGCTCAGGATTTGTGGAAGGTAAGAAGGTATGAATTTGGTGTAGGTCTTGGACCTTCAATGTTTTTTGGTGATGTCGGAGGTTTTTCAAAAACAAAAAATATTCTTGGATTGAGAGATATGAGTTTCCTTCAGACAAGGTACAATCTGAATTTAAATGCAAAATATCGAATTACCAGGGAAATAAATGTAAGGTTCAGTTTAACACAGGGTTTACTTCATGCCACTGATGTCAGAGGGTCAAATCCGGGCAGAGGATATGTGGCATCCACCTCAATTATTGAGCCTGCTATTTTAGGAGAGTATTATTTTATTAAGAATAGTGTTGAAGGAGATTATTCGTTTGTTAAAGGCAGAAATGGGATTTCAAGCGGGCTTTTAAGTACGATTGATGCATATGCCTTTACCGGGTTTGGCGGACTTATTTATTCAACGACTCCAAATGCTTTGCTAAAAGCCAGGGAGGTTGTAGAGGGGATAACTCCCGGCGGATTTACTGCTGTTATCCCGGTTGGGGTTGGTGCTTCTATGGCATTTAATTCAAGTTTTAGCTTTGGTCTTGAATTTGGCGGCAGATATTCATTTTCAGATAATCTTGATGGTTTTACATCACAATTTTCCAGCTCAAATGACGTTTATTATTTTTTGAATTTAACAGTCTTGTATAAAATGAAGACTACCAAGCAAGGTTTTTCGACCTTCAGAAGGTAAAGAGCTGGATTACATTTAATGAAAAGAATACAATTTTTTTTATTGCTCGTTTGTTTCTCTCTTTCTTTGTCAGGACAGAGAACCTCTGATTATGGAATTTTTGGAGGTGTTTCATCTTATCTGGGTGATATTAATGCTCCCAGACTTTTATATTCACCAGGTCCCGCCGGAGGAGTATTCTTCAGGTATAATCTGAATCCGCGTCAGGCTTTAAGAGCAAGTATTTTATTAGGAAGTATAAGTGCAAATGATCTGGACTTCAACAATGATTTTCAAAAAGCTAGGGCAGCTTCTTTCTCCGGATCAGTCGGAGAAGGCTCGGTACAATTTGAATTCAACTTTTTGCCGTACACGACAGAGGGAAAGCCATGGACTTTTACTCCCTATATTGCGGCAGGGCTCGGAATTGCATTAGTCAATACAAAAGCCTTCGCTTATGTTCCTGTTATTCCCTTTACATTTGGTTTAAAGATGAATATTTATAAAAATTTGGGATTGGAAGCAGAATATGGTTTTCGTAAAACTTTTTATGATAACTTTGACGGCTTAAAAGATTTGGTGGCCCCGACTGATGTTGCCTGGATTCATAACAATGACTGGTATACCTTTACAGGATTATCAGTTAGCTGGAAATTCTATAGCAAATCGCTTGGTTGTCCGGCTTATAATGATGTGGTTTCAGATAGAAAACGCTAGGTTATGCCGTTAAGAAAACAGATAAATACAGAAAAATTGCCATCTCATGTGGCAATAATTATGGATGGAAATGGAAGATGGGCAAGACAACGGGGCCTTGACAGGATATTTGGACACCAGCAGGGAGTGAAAGCATTAAGAGAAGTAATTGAGACTGCAGCGGAATTGGGAATCAGATATCTTACTTTGTATGCTTTTTCAAATGAAAATTGGGGAAGACCTGATGATGAGGTACATGCGTTAATGGGAATAATGGTGCAATCGCTTAATAACGAGACTGAGACTCTTTTGAAAAATAATATTCAGCTGAAGGCAATCGGAGATTTAGACAGGCTGGCCGATGATGTAAAGAAAAGGCTGCATGAGACTATTAAAGTTACCTCAGTTGGTACCGGACTTAATCTGGTGGTTGCTTTAAGTTACAGCTCGCGCTGGGAGATTACTGAAGCTGCCAGAAAGATGTCCACTGATGTGGTTAGCGGAAAACTTAAACCTGATTCAATATGTGAAGAGGTTTTCGAAATGTACCTCACTACGTACGGGATCCCTGATCCTGAATTAATGATCAGAACCAGTGGCGAGTTAAGAATAAGTAACTTTCTGTTGTGGCAAATTGCATATACTGAACTATACTATACAGATAAACTTTGGCCTGATTTTGGTAAGGAGGACTTTTATAATGCTATAATTGACTTCCAGAAACGAGAAAGAAGATTTGGAAAAACGAGTGATCAAGTTTTGGAAAAATAATGAAATAATGGTGATTAGAAGAATTAAACTGGCTTTTATAGCAATATTACTGACTCTTATGAGTCTCTCTCTTTATGCACAGGAAAAGCAGGAGATAGTCGATTTCATGGGGTCTAACGATTATGTTATTGGCGGAGTTTCAGTAACCGGTGTCCGGTTTCTCGATACAAATGCACTCATTGGTCTTTCAGGTCTGAGATTAGGACAAGAGGTAAGTATTCCGGGAGATGCCATTACTACCGCTGTGCAAAAATTATGGCAGCAGGGGTTGTTTTCTGATGTTAGAATTTCAATTGCTAAAATCGTGTCAGATTCTGTTTTTCTTGATATTTTCCTGCAGGAGAGGCCCAGAGTTTCCTCAGTCAAATACAATGGAATGAGAAAATCAGAAACTGATGATCTTATAAAAAAGATTAATCTTCCTGTAGGTTCCCAGGTAACTGCATATTTACTCAATAGCGCAAAAAAAATAATTAAGGACCATTTTATTGAAAAAGGGTTTTTAAATACAGAAGTTGATTTTGTTCAGAAAATGGATCCCGATCAACCCAATAATGTCATTCTTAGTATCAATGTGAAAAAGAATGAAAAAGTTAAAATTGGGGAGATTACATTTGTTGGGAATGAATTTTTCGAAACTAAGAAGCTTCGCAGACAATTGAAAGACACGAAGAAAAAGAATCTTAACTTTTTCAGAGCTTCAAAATTCATTAGCGAAAAATTTGAAACTGATAAAGAAAAACTAATTACCTTTTATAATGATAACGGATTTAAAGATTTTACTATTCTTTCAGATTCTGTTTATCCCATTTCTGAAGACCGCATAGGTCTGAAGATCAGAGTTGAGGAAGGGAAACAGTACTTCCTTAGAAATGTTGGCTGGGTAGGGAACAGTGTTTACAGGAAGGAAGATCTTGAAAAAGTTTTTAATGTTAAGAAGGGAACAGTTTATAATCAATCACTGATTACCGACAGGCTTACCGGTGCGGAGGATGCTGTCAGCTCCTTATATCAGGATCACGGTTACCTGTTTTCACGACTCACTCCTGTTGAAGCTAAAATTGATCACGATTCAATCGATCTTGAGATCAGAATATATGAAGGTGATCAGGCCTACCTTAATAATGTGATTATTGCCGGTAATACCAGAACAAATGAACATGTCGCCCGTCGCGAGCTCTACACAATGCCAGGCGATCTTTTCAGTAAGGATAAAATAATGCGGTCTATCAGGCAATTGGGGGTACTTGGCCATTTTGACCCGGAGAAGATAAACCCGACTCCACTCCCCGATGTTAGTAACGGAACTGTTGATCTGCTTTATAAACTTGAGGAAAAGGCTAACGACCAATTCGAAGTATCAGGCGGCTGGGGTGCCGGGATGCTTGTTGGTACAGTTGGGGTGAGGTTCAATAACTTCGCAATGCGGCACTTCTTTGATCTGAAGGAGTGGAAACCATATCCATCAGGCGATGGGCAGTCAATAAGCATCAGAGCTCAGTCAAACGGCAAGATCTATCAGTCATATAATATTTCATTTGTTGAACCCTGGCTGGGTGGTAAAAACCCAAATTCATTTTCTGTTTCCCTTTTCAGGTCACTTATGAGACAAGAGGGAGGTCATTCAATGATCATAGATGGTGCAACAGTGGGTCTTGGGAAAAGACTTACCTGGCCCGATGACTTCTTCTCGATCTATGGAGAAATAGGTTACGAGAGGTATAACCTGAATGACTTTACCCAATACAGTTTCCTTTTTCCAACCGGTAAATCAAACCTTTTGAGTTTTACTGCAAAACTTACCAGATTCTCAACAAGTCCAAACCTTATTTATCCGAGAAGCGGATCTTCCTTTACCCTGGCTGTTCAGGCTACTCCTCCTTATTCATTGTTAAGCGGACAAAAGATGGTAGATGCTCCGGTTGAGGTAAAATATAAATGGATTGAATTTCACAAATGGACATTTAAAGCAGATTATTATTACCCGATTACTAAAAATGATAAGATGGTTCTCAACACAAAATTCGCTTTTGGTTACCTCGGGCATTATAACAATGATATTGGCCCATCTCCATTTGAGAACTTTTATGTTGGAGGAAGCGGGATGACAGGTTACAGCTTCTATGGACGTGAGATAATTTCGCAGAGAGGATATATAGACGGATCACTTACGCCTAATGATCCTAAAATGGGTACGCCGTCAGGAAACGTATATTCAAAAATAACATTTGAACTCAGATACCCGGTATCGCTTAACCCGCAGGCTACTATTTACGGTACAGCATTTCTCGAAACAGGAAGAGCGTGGTATAAGCTTAGTGAATTCAATCCTTTCAAGATGAACAGAGCAGCCGGGGTTGGAGTTAGGGCAAACCTTCCTATGTTTGGATTACTCGGAGTTGACTGGGGTTATGGTTTCGATGCTGTTCCTGAACCTGGCAAATATCAAAATGCAAATCACGGACAATTCCAATTTGTTATAGGTCAACAGTTCTAATTATTTCAAAATTAAATTTATAGTTATGAGGAAAATAGGTGTTTTATTAGTATTATTTATTCTGACTTCGGCAATGGCCACAGCTCAGAAATATGCATTTGTTGATTCCGAATATATCAGGAAAAATATACCGGCTTTCACTACCGCACAGGATCAGCTTGATAAGCTTTCGAAACAATGGGAAAAAGAAGTTGCTGATGGTTATGCTGTTGTTGAACAAATGTATAAATCATATCAGAATGAAACAGTTCTTCTATCGCAGGATATGAAGACAAAAAGAGAAGAAGCAATTATTGTCAAAGAGAAGGAAATGAAAGATCTTCAGAATAAGTACTTTGGAATGGAAGGCGACCTTTTCAAGAAAAGAGAAGAGTTGGTAAAACCAATCCAGGATGAAATATTAAAAGCTATAAAAGAGATTGCAGTTGAAGGATCTTATGCTGTTATTTTTGATACGGCGGCAGGAGGTAACATCCTGTTTGCCAACCCTAAATTTGACATCAGCGACCAGGTTCTGCAAAAATTAGGTTATAAAAATTAATTAATTACTTTTGCATTTATTGTTTAATAAAATTACTAAAATGAAAAGATTTATTGGAATAGCGGCTCTTACAATTTTCGTTTCTCTGGCTGGCCATAATGCAATGGCTCAAACATTTAAATTCGGACATGTCAACAGTGATCAGCTTATTCAGGCCTTACCCGAATATGACTCAGCTAATGTAAAACTCGAGAAATTTCGCAAGGAACTTATTAATGCCCTTGAACTTATGTCGGTTGAATTGAATAATAAGAACGAGGCATATAATAAAGAGAGTAAAAACCTTAGTGATATAGTTAAGCAGGCGAAAGAGGGTGAAATAATGGATATTCAAAAACGAATTCAGGAATTTCAGACCAATGCGCAGACACAGCTTCAGGACAAGCAGGCAGAATTCTTCCAACCTGTCTATGCAAAAGTTGACAAAGCCATAAAAGATGTTGGTAAAGAAAACGGATTCCTCTATATTTTCGATGTAGCAAAAGGATCTCTTCTGTATTTTGATGAAACAAAGAGCACAAACGTTATGGCTCTGGCAAAAGCAAAACTTGGATTAAAATAATTCAGATATTTAATTACGTTGACCATCCGCCAGCTGGCAGATGGTCATTTTTTTAATATATAAATAAAGTGAAAGAAAAACCAATCGGAATTTTCGATTCAGGTGTTGGAGGTCTGACAGTTGCACATGCAATTAAGCAGATTTTACCAGGCGAAAGCCTTATCTATTTTGGTGATACTGCTCACCTGCCTTACGGAGATAAATCAGCTGAAGCAATACGGTTTTACTCACAACGTATAACAGAATTTCTCCTGGAACACAATTCAAAAGTTGTTCTTGTTGCATGTAACACTGCCTCTGCTTCCGCTTTTGACTCTCTTAAAAAGGAATTTAAGGATAAAACAATTCTTATTGACGTAATTGACCCTATTGTTAATTATTTAGGCACAAGGCATTTTAATAAAATCGGAGTCATTGGAACCAAGAGGACTATAAGTTCAGGCACTTATGAAAATAAGATAAAAGAAAAGTCTCCATCTACTTCAGTTATTTCCATGGCAACACCATTGCTTGTTCCAATGATAGAGGAGGGGTTTATCTTCGACGACATTAGTAATGCTATTATTCGCAGTTATCTGACAAATGAATCCCTGTCCGGAATACAAGCTTTAATTCTTGGATGTACACATTATCCTATTATAAAAAATCAGATCAGTAAGATCTTTAATTTTAATGTTGAGGTAATCGATTCAGCAAGGATCGTATCGATGATCCTGCGGGAGACTTTGGAGAAAAACCATCTTCTTAACGATTCCGGTATTGTAAAGGACCAGTTCTTCATTTCTGACTACACCGACTATTTTGAGAAGATAGCAAGGATGTTTTTTGAGGGTGAAATAAACCTGAAGAAAGCTGATATCTGGAGTTGATTCCGACGGTCTGTAAATTGGGGGGTGGAACCCCAAACATGATCAATATCATATCCCAAAATATTATTTTATGCGATTTTAGATCGTTTAAAAGTTAATTTTGTGCATAATATGTAGTTACTGGTTTTAGGTATTGAATTTTTTTAACAAACTATAATGTATCATGGGTAAAAAATCAAAAGTTATCGAAAGAGAAGAAGTTGTCATCCGGTTTTCGGGTGATTCGGGAGATGGTATGCAGCTTACAGGTACCTTGTTCTCCGATACGGCAGCTTTATTCGGTAATGATTTGTCAACCTTTCCTGATTATCCTGCTGAGATTCGTGCTCCACAGGGAACAGTAGGCGGTGTTTCAGGGTTTCAGGTTCATTTGGGACATTCGGAAATAAATACTCCCGGAGATTATTCTGATGTTCTGGTGGCAATGAATCCGGCTGCTATTAAAGCCAATGCCAAATGGATCAAACCCGGCGGTACTGTAATTTATGATGAAGGGAATTTTACCGAAAAAAATATTGAGAAGGCCGGTTATTCAAAAGATCCGATCAAAGAAGAAAAACTTGATGGTTACAATATTATAGCAGCTCCTATATCTGCATTGGTGAAAGAGGCTTTAAAAGATTTTGGACTTGATCCAAAATCAGTATTAAGGACAAAAAACATGTTTGCCCTGGGAATGGTTTACTGGCTTTTCGACCGTAAGCTTGACTATACTGAGAAATATTTTGAAAAGAAGTTTCATAATAAGCCAGGTATGGCTGAAGCCAATAAAGTTGCACTGCGTACCGGATATTATTATGCTGAAACAATTGAAGCTTTATCTTCTACATATAAAATTCTTCCTGCATCTATAGCGAAGGGCACTTATCGAAATATCGCAGGAAACACAGCTACAGCCTGGGGATTTTTAGCGGCTGCGGAGAAATCAGGGCTTAAGATTTTTATAGGCTCATATCCAATAACACCGGCAACAGGGATCCTTGAAGAATTGGCCGCCCGTAAAGATCTTGGAGTTAAAAGTTTCCAGGCTGAGGATGAAATAGCAGGTATTTGTACATCACTTGGCGCCAGCTTTGCTGGAAACCTTGCAATAACTTCTACTTCCGGCCCCGGACTGGCACTAAAGTCAGAAGCTATCGGACTGGCCGTTATGGCAGAACTTCCGATAGTAATTGTCAATGTTCAGAGAGGAGGGCCTTCAACCGGACTTCCGACCAAGACTGAACAGGCCGACCTTATGCAGGCTCTGTATGGACGAAATGGGGAATGCCCGGTTGTGGTAATCGCTGCCAGCACACCTTCTGATTGCTTCCATTTTGCTTTTGAAGCAGCGAGAATTGCCGTGGAACACATGACACCGGTTCTTCTTCTTTCAGACAGCTATCTCGCCAATAGTACAGAACCATGGAGGATCCCAAGTATGAAGGATCTTCCGAAAATTAACCCTCCGTTTGCTGACAGAAGTGAAATTCCTTTTTTGCCATATAAGCGTGATTTAGAAAAATTAGCCAGATCATGGGCTGTTCCCGGTACTCCTGGTTTGGAACACAGGATCGGCGGTCTTGAGAAAACAATTAAAGGAACCGTTTCGTATACTCCTGAAAACCATGAGTTAATGGTTAATTTAAGGGCTGAAAAGGTAGAAAGGGTTGCAAATGAAATACCGGATCTGATTACTTTTGGGGACAATTCAGGTGATATTCTGGTTGTTGGCTGGGGTGGATCATACGGATATCTCCTGACTGCAGTTCGTGAATTGCAGTCAGAAGGGCATAAGGTGAGCCTTGTCAATTTCAATTACATCAATCCTTTACCTAAAAATGTGAAGGATGTGTTCAGTAAATTTAAGAAGATACTTGTATGTGAATTAAATTTGGGACAATTTGCAGACTATCTGCGGATTAAACATCAGGAGTTCAGATATGAACAACTTAATAAAGTTCAGGGAGTCCCGTTTACCACAAATGATATTAAAGAAAAATGCACTAAAATGCTGGAGGATAAATAAAATGGCTGAAACACTTGTAAATAAATATACTGCAAAAGATTTTAAGAGCGATCAGGAAGTAAGATGGTGTCCAGGCTGCGGCGATCATGCAGTTTTGAGTTCAGTACAGAGAGCTCTGGCAGAATTGGGAATATCTAAGGAGAAGTTCGCATTTATTTCGGGAATTGGCTGTTCTTCAAGGTTTCCTTATTATATGGATACTTATGGCTTTCATAGTATTCATGGCCGTGCTTCTGCGATTGCCTCCGGCGTAAAAATCGCAAATCCTGAATTGTCTGTCTGGCAGATAACCGGCGATGGAGATGCACTTGCAATAGGAGGAAATCACTTTATACATGCAATAAGACGAAATGTAGACCTCAATATCATACTGTTTAACAACGAGATATACGGACTCACAAAAGGTCAGTATTCACCCACTTCTGCAAAAGGACTTGTTACCAAAACATCTCCTTTCGGAACAGTTGAAGAACCATTTTCTGTTGGCGAACTTGTGATCGGTGCCAGAGGTAAATTTTTCGCACGTACAATTGATACAAATGTTGCACTTTCTGTGCAGATTTATATTGAAGCTGCCAAACATACAGGTACATCGGTAATTGAAGTGCTTCAGAATTGTGTAATTTTCAATGACGGAATACATGATACAGTAGCAGGTAAGGAGGTTCGGGATGACAGAACTCTTATTTTGAAGCACGGTCAGCCTATGATTTTTGGTAAAGAGAATGATAAAGGACTCATTCTTGATGGATTAAAACTAAAGGTTGTGAAACTTGGAGAGAACGGGATCACTGAAAAGAACATACTGATTCATGATGCGATGGAACCAAATCCTGGAATACAATATATGCTTGCTAATATGAGTTTCCCGGAATACCCTGTTGCACTGGGCGTTATAAGATCCGTTTCAGGACCTTCTTATGACAAACTGGTTGAAGAGCAGATAAGTGAAATTCAGAAAACTGCAAAAATAAAATGCATGGATGATCTGCTTATGGGCGGATCTACCTGGGTAGTTGAATAATTGAAGAAACCTTCTTCATCCATTTAACCGCAAAAGACCTTTGCGGTTAATTTTTTTAGTAATTTTAACAATTGATCCAACCCTACGATCGCTAATGGATGAATTGAAGCATGATAATCGTGAATATAGCCGTTTACTTCATGATCAGCAGGAACGGCTAAAAGAACTGGCATGTATCAACCATACTACTTTTATACTGAAGGAGGGTAAACCTATTGAGGAGTCTCTTCAGCAAATCGTACTTCTTCTTCCTGCCGCATGGCAATATCCCGAATATACTGTCGCCCGTATACGATATATGGGAAAAGAATTTGAATCGGCTGACTTTAGTGAATCTTCCTGGAAGATGATTCAGGAATTTTCTACAATCGATGAGGAAAAGGGATCTATTGAGATTTTTTATACTACGGAATTCAATACTGAGAATGAGGGTCCTTTTCTAAAGGAAGAACGGGATCTTATGCAGAATATAGGGAGCCTTTTAACGGGTTATATAAACAGTTATAAAGCAAGGGATATTATCCGGATGGCTAAGGTCTCCAATATTGATACAGACGAGATCCATGAAACCTCAAGCAGGAAACTGCTCCAGACCTTCCTCGATCGACATAATGCAGAGAGGGATGTTTTTCATGATCTTATGCCATTTAAAGTAAAAGAGATCCTTCTCGTCGCCAATCTTTATGATGCCTATTCCATTGAAGGTGAGGGTCGTTTTTCTGACCTTATGCTGGGAGAATATTATCAGATGAGCCTGACTTCAATTCCAAGGATTACCGGAGTTTCGGGAGAGGAAGAGGCTTTCAGCCGGCTTAAAGTCAGGCATTATGATATGATAATTATAATGATAGGAGTAGATAAAGAAAGCCCGATATTGCTCTGTAAAAAAATAAAAGAGAAATATCCATATATCCCAACATTCCTTTTGCTAAATAGTTCCGGTGATGTAGACTTTGTAAAAAAGCAAAAATCACTTGGGATACCTTTTGATAATTATTTTGTCTGGACCGGAGAGTCGAAGATGTTTTTTGCCATGGTGAAACTCCTCGAGGATAAGGTAAATGTTGATAATGATACGAAGAAAGGTCTTACCAGGGTGATTCTGATTGTTGAGGATTCAGCTGAATACTATTCAAGTTATCTTCCAATGCTCTATACTCTTGTAATGGAGCAAACTAAAAACCTTATCGAGGATGTCTCAACGGATGAATTGTATAAAGTATTGAAACTCAGAGCCCGGCCAAAAGTTTTACTAGCTTCAAATTATGAAGATTCAATTTCAATCTACAACAAATACAAAGACAGTCTGTTATGCATTATTTCAGATATGCGGTTTCCAATGAATGGGGTTTTACACGATACTGCTGGTTTCGAACTTATTAAGCATGTCAAAGAAGACCTTCCGAATCTTCCTTCCGTACTTCAGTCATCAGATCCGGAAAACGCAAAATATGCACATCTTTTAAAGTCAAATTTCATTAATAAAAACTCTCAAAGTCTTCTTCAGGATCTTAAATCATTCATTAACTACTATCTGGGTTTTGGCCACTTTGTATACAGAGATACCAAAGGTCGTCAAATTGCTGTGGCAAAATCGATGAAGGAGTTTGAAGCATACCTCCAGACCATACCTGAAGATTCTCTCGTTTATCATTCAATGAAGAACCACTTCTCATTATGGCTGATGGCACGGGGAGAGGTAAAAATTGCAAAGATCATCAATCCGATAAGGGTTTCCGATTTTGATAGTCTTAAAGATCTGCGTGAGTTCCTCATCGACATTATCCGCAAAAGACGCCGGGAGATGAATAAAGGGAAGGTAGTTAATTTTGAGGAATCTGCCGTTATCGATGAAACTAATGTCGTAAGCCTCTCCGGCGGTTCTCTTGGAGGAAAAGGTCGTGGATTAGCATTTGTAAATACCCTTATATACAGCTTTGAACTTGGACGTCTTCTGCCCGGTATTAATATCAAAACACCGGTAACTGCTATAATCGGAACAGATGAATTTGACATGTTCATGGAGCGTAACCATCTGTGGGATAAGGTAAAAGAAGAAAAAGATTTTGATGTTCTTCAGAAATTATTTTTTGAGGGAAGCCTGAGTTATACACTTGAGAAAAAGCTGAGGATATTTTTAAGACTAATTAACAAGCCATTGGCTGTGCGATCATCGAGTTTGTTTGAAGATTCGATGAGTCAGCCATTTTCCGGTATCTTTGGAACATATCTTCTTCCAAATAACGATCCTGATCCCGAAATAAGGCTAAGGCAATTATCGGAAGCAATTAAACTGGTATTTTCTTCTATCTATTCCAGAAATGCCCGTACTTATTTCGACGCAATAAACTACAAAGTTGAGCAGGAGAAGATGGCTGTAGTTATTCAGGAAGTTGTAGGAAACAGGTTTGAGAATGCTTTTTATCCGCACATCAGTGGTACAGCTCAATCATTCAATTTTTACCCGGTTGCTCACATGACTCCACAAGAAGGGTTTGCTGTTCTGGCAGTTGGATTGGGTCAGTATGTTGTTGAGGGAGAGAGTGCTTTCTGGTTTTCTCCTGCATACCCGTCACTTGATATTATATCTCTGAAAGATCTTTATAAAAACTCCCAGGTCCGTTTCTATGCGGTCGACATGGCAAAAAAAGAACTGAACCTTCTTGAAGGTGAAAATGCCGGACTTGTAACATTGGATATCAGTGAGGCAGAAAAACACGGTACAATAATACATTCCGCCTCGGTATTAAACACCGATAATGATACAATTATTCCCGGACTAGATGCCGCTGGTCCCCGTGTTATCAATTTCGCCGACATATTGAAATACGAATACATGCCTCTGGCATCCACTCTCAGAGTTGTACTTGACGTTGTAACTGAAGCGTTTGGAACACCGGTTGAGATTGAATTTGCAGTAGACCTGACAAAAGATAATAACGGCTCTACCTCATTCTATCTTCTGCAGATAAAACCTCTTGTCGGAAGTGGTGCAGGTTATACTATTGATCCGGAAAGTATTTATACTGATGAGACCATACTTGTTACAAAAAAAAGCATGGGGAACGGAGTAATTAATGATATTACTGATATTATTTTTATTGAACCGGAAAAATTCAACAACATGCTTACAAATGAGATGGCAGGCGAAATTGACAGGATGAACGAAAAGATGCTGAATGAAAACCGCAGATATGTTCTTCTGGGTCCGGGACGATGGGGAACCAAAGACAGATTTCTGGGAATACCCGTTGTATGGCCTCAGATATCAAATGCAAAAGTAATTGTTGAGGTCAGTTTACCAAATTATCATTTGGATGCATCTCTTGGTTCTCACTTTTTTCATAATGTTACCTCAATGAATGTAGGATATTTTTCTGTTAACCAGGAGGCTCAGGATGGAATAGTTGTCTGGGAAAAGCTTAAAAATCAAAAAGTTATCGAAAGTGGAAAATTTTTCAAACATGTCAGATTTGATAAGCCTCTGCTGATTCGGATGGATGGGAAAAAAGGGATGGCAGTTATCTCTATGAATAAATAAAAATACTAATCATGGCCATTATTGACGGAATACTTGACCTGCAGAAATACGATTTTACCGATACTTCTTTTGATCTTCTGATGCAGAAACGAATACATCGTGTACTTGTAATATGCAGTAACTATGATAATTACATGCTTGAGGAAGATGGGAGGATTGATGAGCAGATATTTAATGAATATGCTTCGCTTAACCTGCGTTATCCTCCGACATTTGTTCAGACCGATAATGCTGAAGATGCCTTCAAAATACTTGAGGAGGGGAATATTGATCTTGTAATTTCAATGCTCAGTCTGAAAGGAACTGATGTCTTTGCACTCGCAAAACGGATAAAGTCTAAATACGAAAACATCCCGATAGTAGTCCTTACTTATTTTTCAAGAGAGGTATCCTTACGACTTGAAGGAGAGGATCTCAGTGCCATTGATTATGTATTTTGCTGGTTAGGAGATGCCTCTCTAATACTTGCAATTATTAAGCTGATTGAGGATAAAATGAATTCCGATTATGACATTGAAAATATTGGTGTTCAGGCTATTATTCTGGTTGAAAACTCAATAAGATATATTTCTGCTTACCTGCCGAATATTTACAATATTATTCTTCTTCAGTCTCTTGATTTTCAGCGTGAAGCACTGAATGAACATCAGAGAATGCTTAAACTGAGAGGACGCCCAAAAATTCTTCTTGCAAACAATTTCAATGATGCTCTCGAACTTTATAAAAAGTATAAATACAATGTACTGGGTGTTATTTCCGACGTAAGCTATAAGAGAGATAATATAAACGATGAAAGTGCCGGGATAGAGTTATGCAAAGTGGTTATGGCTGACGATGATAAAGTTCCATTTCTGATACAATCATCGAGTTTAACACACAAAAAAATTGCTGAGGATCTGGGAGCCGGTTTTATATATAAGTATTCCAAATCATTATCTCTTGAGTTGAGAAACTTTATTATTCAGAATCTGGCATTCGGGCCGTTTGTCTTCAGGAATCCGGATAACCTTGAACCTATAGCTATTGCCACTGATCTTCAAAGTCTGCAGCAAAAACTGCTTACGATCCCCGACAAGACCCTCGAGTACCATGCTACCCGGAACCACTTTTCCAAATGGTTAAATGCCAGGGCCTTGTTTCCCGTTGCACAGATGTTCAAATATATCAGAAAAGAAGATTTTGCCACCATGGATGAGATGCGAAGATTTCTCTATGTAGCAATCTCAAGTTTCAGGCTGGGGAAGGGCAGGGGGGTGATAGCGAAGTTTGATAAGACAAGCTTTGATGAGTACCAGATCTTTTCGCGTATAGGTGAAGGTTCAATAGGCGGAAAAGCAAGAGGCCTCGCATTCATTAACAGGATTATTAAAAACAATAAACTGTTTAATAAGTTTCCCGATGTACTGATTACTATTCCGCGTACAGTTGTTTTAAGTACAGATATCTTCGATGAGTTTATGGATCAGAATAATCTTTATTCCATTGCCTTATCTGATCTGCCTGATGATGAAATACTTAAAAGTTTTGTTGGAGCTGAACTTCCCGGACATGTTTACCAGGATTTTTATGCGTTTCTGGCTGTTTCAAGATCTTACCCTATTGCAGTGCGTTCTTCAAGCAAATTGGAAGATTCACATTATCAGCCATTTGCCGGCATTTATTCGACCTATATGATTCCAAGGCTGGCTGATAATAAGCAGATGGTTAAGATGTTATCAGATGCAATCAAAGAGGTGTATGCCTCGGTATATTACAAAGTGAGTAAAGCATACATGACAGCTACAGCAAATGTTATTGATGAGGAGAAAATGGGAATAGTCCTGCAGGAAGTTTGCGGGAACAGACATGGCGAGATATATTATCCGACAATATCGGGGGTTGCAAGATCGATAAATTATTATCCTATCGGTTCTGAAAAGGCTGAGGATGGTATTGCAAACATTGCTTTTGGACTCGGGAAAATGATCGTTGAAGGTGGAATATCTCTTAGGTTTTCACCTAAACACTCCAAAAAAATACTCCAGCTTACATCACCTGAAACAGCATTGAAAGATACGCAAAAAGAATTTTTTGCTCTTGATATGAATATCAGCAGCTTCGTGCCGTCTACTGATGATGGCGTTAACATCCTGAAAATTGATATTAAGGATCTGAAAAACGAAGGAGCCCTGAAATATGTCGCTTCGACTTATGATATGAATAATAATGTTTTGCGTGATGGAATAATCCATACGGGAAAACGAATAATTACTTTCTCAAACATATTACAGCATAAAACATTCCCTTTAGCTGACATATTGAGTACCCTTCTGGAACTTGGTCAGCAGGAGATGAATAATCCGATTGAAATTGAATTTGCGGTTAATCTTGAAACACCCGCCGGGACTCCTAAAATTTTCAATTTTCTTCAGATCCGACCAATTGTTCATACCGAGGAGGCACATTCTATTAACCTTGATCATATTAAGACAGATCAAACAATAATTTATTCAGAATCAGCCCTCGGAAATGGTGTTTTTAAAGGTATTTATGATCTGGTTTATGTTAAACCGGAATCTTTTAATGCTGCAAATAATATTAAGGTTGGAGTTGAAATTGAGAAGTTAAACAGTTTGTTTGTAAAACAGGCGAAAGGATATGTTCTTATTGGACCAGGCAGGTGGGGCTCAACCGACCCATGGCTTGGTATTCCGGTTAAATGGCCGCAGATTTCAGCAGCAAGGATTATAATCGAATCAGGGTTAAAGAATTATAGGATCGACCCAAGTCAGGGAACCCATTTCTTTCAGAACCTGACATCATTCCGTGTTGGTTATTTTACTATTAATCCATTTATCAATGAGGGTTTTTATGATGTGAACTTTTTAAATAAACTTGATGTTGTTTATGAAGATAGCTTTATAAGGCATGTTAGGTTTAAAGATCCTCTGGAGATAATGATCGATGGGAAAAAGCATAGGGGTGTGATTATGAAGCCGATTTAATAAACAAATAATTATATGCATCATGGAAACAGCAAAAACAAAATACCCGGGCGATCTCAGGACAGAGATAACTCATTTAAGATCAGGAAGTGTAATAACTACCGATGCACCTGTTGATAATAAAGGAAAAGGTGAAAACTTCTCCCCAACCGATTTGGTTGCTTCTGCTTTGGGCAGCTGCATATTTACCATTATGGGAATTGCAGCCAGAGAACATAGCTTTTCTATTGATGGGAGTACATGTTCCATTACAAAGATTATGACAGAAGCTCCACGTAAAATCGGTGAAATAAAAATTGAATTCGATTTTACCGGGAATACTTATACTGACAAGCAGAAAAAAATTCTCGACTATTGCGTCAGAACATGTCCGGTTTCTTTGTCGCTAAAAGAGTCAGTATTTCAGAATGTAACCCTGAAGTTTAAGTAACGGTACAATTGCTCAATGGCACACTGCGCACACCGAAGCCTTGGCGAAGGTGTGACGGGAAGAATGTATTCAGAAAGTAGCGCTTTCTGTCAAAACATCTTTATTCGACTTTTTTATCAGCCCCTGCAAAACACTACCCGGACCGACTTCAACAAATAAATTAGCCCCGCCCGCTATCATGTTCAGTACAGTTTGTGTCCATCTTACCGGGGAAGTTAATTGTAATACAAGGTTCGATTTTATAACTTCCGGATCGATTGATGGTTTGGCATTAACATTTTGATAAACAGGGCATATTGGTTTTCTGAAAACTGTTGTCCTTATAGCTTCTTCGAGTTCCAGACGAGCCGGTTCCATAAGAGGTGAATGAAAAGCCCCGCCTACTGCCAGCTTAATAGCTCTTTTGGCTCCCCTTTCTTTAAGCATCTCGATTGCCTTGTCGATACCTTCATTTGAACCTGAGATAACTATTTGTCCCGGACTATTATAATTAGCTGGTACAACTACTTCATCAATTGCAGCACAAACTTCTTCAACTATTTTATCATCGAGACCAAGGATTGCTGCCATTGTTGAAGGGGTTTTCTCGCAGGCTTTTTGCATAGCCTGTGCTCTTTTTGATACCAGCCTGAGCCCGTCTTCGAAGGAAAGGGTTTTATTGGCGACAAGAGAAGAGAATTCTCCCAGTGAATGTCCGGCAACCATATCGGGTTTGAAGGAATCACCAAGAACAGCAGCAAGAATTGTAGAGTGAAGAAATATAGCCGGCTGGGTAACTTTTGTTTGTTTCAGATCTTCATCAGTACCGGCAAACATTATGTCGGTGATCCTGAATCCGAGAATTGAGTTAGCCTTTTCAAACATCTCTTTTGCCAGGGGTGATCTATCATAAAGATCTTTACCCATGCCAATAAACTGCGCTCCCTGTCCGGGAAAAACGTATGCTTTCATAATCAGTAATTTTAAAATTTTTAATGAAGTCGGGAACCGATAAGATGTACAAACTCTTCACGTGTATTAAGGTGTTCAAGGAAAACTCCTGTAAACGCTGATGTTGTTGTTACTGAGTTTTGTTTCTGTACTCCTCTTATCTGCATGCACATGTGTTGAGCCTCAATAACAACAGCAACTCCAAGAGGATTAAGGGTCTCCTGTATACAATCCCTTATCTGTGTAGTGAGCCGCTCCTGAACCTGAAGCCTTCTTGAAAATGCTTCGACAACCCGGGCTATTTTACTGAGTCCTGTGATATAACCATCAGGAATATATGCAACATGTGCTTTGCCAAAGAAAGGCAGCATATGGTGTTCACACATAGAATAAAGATCGATATCTTTTACAATAACCATCTGTCTGTAATCTTCTTTAAACATTGCTGATTTAAGAATCTCTTCAGCATTCATGTCATATCCGTTAGTCAGGAATTTCAAAGATTTAGCTATTCTTAGCGGAGTGCGTTTTAGTCCCTCTCTTTCAGGATCTTCCCCCAGGAGCTCCAATACTCTGTGGTAAATAGTGGATAATTCTTCGATGTTTTCAGCATCCCATGTCTCAATCTTATTATATCCGTCAGACAATTTGCCTGATCCGTCATTTATTTTATCAATTGTTTTAGCCATAATATTCTATTGAGTTATTTTCAGTCTCTTCAATTTTTACACAATGGAGAATAGCACCTTCCTTCTCAATTGAATGTTTAAGTTCATCCCAGATGGCTACTGCAAGGTTTTCAGTTGTTGCAATTTTCCCTTTCATAAAGTCAACCTCAAGATTAATGTTTTTATGGTCGATCTTATTTACGACACAGTCCAGAATTATTTGTTTCAAAACGTTTATATTCATCACAAAACCATGTTCACCGGAAGGTTCTCCTTTAATTGTTACCCATAACACGTAGTTGTGTCCGTGCCAGTTTGGATTTGAACATTTTCCGAAAACTTCTTTATTAACTTCGTCAGACCAATCCTGTCTGAACATCCTGTGTGCGGCACAAAATCTTTCTCTGCGTGTCAGGTAAATCATATTATTCTGCTTTAATAATACAAAATTAACCAAATCTCTTTGATTATTAATATTTTTGAAGCATTGTCAGCATCTTACGATCAAGTTTGCTTCCGTGCCAGTCTTCATAAACAATGTCTTTTCGTCCTGAATCAAGGACTCCGAAATCTCCTCTGAAATTCCAGAATGCCCATCCGATATTGTTTTCTGTCAGGACTCCCAATACATCACTCATCCAGGCAATAAATACATCGTGAGGTGTTTCCCTATAGCAGCCACATTCACCACAATGCACACCAATACCCTGCTGAACAAGTTCAGTCCATGGGCGATAAAATTCCTCAAGACTTTTTCTGTCATAATATTTTCCATCAATTGTTCCCGGCCAGACAGGCATTGGAGCATCATCAGGATTTTTCCATACCCATGATGCCCTGTAATGTGATACTACTCCCGGGTAATATCCTCTGCAACTTTGTCCTACTTTCAAATCGTTGAGCTCAGGAGTTACAAGACCTCCTCCATTATTTCCATCCGCAACAACAAGGCGTTTTGGATTCTGTTTATGTATCACATCGAGGCAACCTTTAACAACCTTTCTGTAAATATCACCGGGAACAGCACTTTTCTTGCTGAACTGATCATTCATATCATCACGGAAACAAGGCTCGTTGATAAGGTCAAAACTGAGCATCTTCTCAGAAACATTTTTGAACCGCTTAGCCCACATTTCCCAATGCGCAAAAAGCGCCTGCTGAGCCTGTTCATCTTTCCAGAGATTATATGGCTCATTGAATCCCGCATTTATACAAAAGCCGGGTACCCTATGCAGATTGAGACTTACATGCATTTTATATTTATTCGCCATGTATACCAACTTTTCTATTTCGGCAACTGCCTGTTCATTAAAGTTTAATACTTCTTCGGGTGTTATTTTTTTGGTACGATCTGTACCTGGATCGAATTTTAAATAGCAGGGATACTGAATCGGAATTCTTACAAAATCAAAGCCCCAGTCAGACATCCATTTGAAATCATCCTCGGTTGACATACTTTTATTGTTCTGCCGCGGAAATTTCAATGGTCTCGACGTGTAAAAGTCGAGCAGATTAAATCCACGCCAGCGAGGCAGTTTATTCTTCTTTTTATGAGTAAGCGATAAGTTCATAGCCGAAAGCCCTCCGGAAAGGCCTATCATGGCAGTTCCAATGCCTGCTGTTTTAATAAATGAACGACGATCAAAATTTCCCATAGATTGAATATTTAATGCTGTTAATAAGTCATTACCAAAAATAAGAGTATTTTAGCAATAAGCCTTTTTCTTCTACAAGAGTTTAATATGTTTCTAAGCATCATTTGTGCAAATAGCAGATTCCATTAAATTATTAATCAGAGGCAGGGAATAACTGTAGTCTTGACCAGAAAAGCACTTAATAGAAAACAATATTAAAAGATTTGGGCTTTTTTTATTCATTAAAGCAATATATTTACGGCTCTTCGAAATTTAATTGCCGCAGACTTAACTATGTCATTTAAAATATTATACGTTACCGCAACAATACCAGAAGCTGAAGCTCTGAAAAGAATCAGTGGCATTATGTCGTTAATGGGTGGTTATCGTTTTAGAAACCTCGAAATATCTGTTCTGGTTACAGGGGTAGGTTTTGCAGCTACAAGCTGGGGGATTAAACAATGGGTCATTGAAAACGGAAAACCCGATCTTTCAATTAATGGAGGGATAGCCGGGAGTTATAAAGATGAAGTTGCCATCGGAGATGTCGTTATGCCTGTATCTGACTGCTTTGCAGATTCAGGTATTGAGGATGGAGAGAATTTTCTTACATTATCTGAAGCTGGTTTGTCCGGAGCAGATGAGTTCCCTTTCCAAAACGGACTTCTTCATACCGATGCAAGGTATAGTATTCAGATGAAGAGCCTGTTAAAATCAGTTAAAGCTATTACAGTTAACACTGCAACCGGCTCAGAGAGTACAAAAATTAAATTAATAAATAAATATAATCCTGACATTGAAACGATGGAAGGAGCAACTTTTTTCTATATTTGTGCCAGGGAAAATATTCCTTTTCTGGCTCTCAGGGCAATCTCAAACAGGGTTGAACCCCGTGATAAAAGCAAATGGAACATACCGTTGGCGCTTGATAGACTGTCAGAAAAGCTTAATGAAGTTTTAATAAGACTGGAGTGACGAGATGAAGTTAACATTGGGTTTTTCACCATGTCCTAACGATACTTTTATTTTTGACGCCATGGTTCATGGCAGAATTGACACTGAGGGGCTGGAGTTTGATTATCTTCTCGCAGATGTCGAAGAATTGAACAGAAAAGCTTTTGATTCAGAACTTGATATCACAAAAATGAGCTACCATGCTTATGCTTATGCTGCAGAGAATTACCTTATTCTTGACTCAGGAAGTGCGCTCGGACACAGAAATGGGCCATTACTTATAAGCAAAAGGCATATTGATCAATCTGAACTTGAATATGCAACAATAGCTATTCCGGGTAAATACACAACTGCAAATCTCCTTTTTAGTATAGCATGGCCTGAAGCACTAAAAAAAAGTGAATTTCTTTTCTCAGATATTGAAAATGCTCTCCTGAAAGATGAAATTGATGCCGGGCTCATAATTCATGAAACAAGATTCACTTATCAAAAGAGGGGACTTCAGAAGATTGCAGATATGGGAGAGTACTGGGAACATTTATCCGGCTTGCCAATCCCTCTTGGAGCAATAGTTATAAAAAGAAATATTTCAAAAGATATTGCACTGAAAGTTAACAGGATAATTCGCAGAAGTCTGGAATATGCCTACAAAGACTCTTTTGCATGTTATGACTTTGTTGCCGGAAATGCCAAAGAGATGGAAAGTAACGCAATGAATAAACATATCAAACTCTATGTGAATGAGTTTACTCTTGATCTCGGCATAAAGGGACGTCAGGCAATTAGTGAACTTTTCAGAATAGCTGCTGACAAAAAGGTCATTCCTGCATTGCCAGACAGGATTTTTCTTACATAGAATAGATAGGATTCCGTATTTAAATGCTAAATTTGAACATAGGTTATTGTTCATTGTTTTACTATTAAAAGAATTAAATTAAAATACGTAAATTATGGCATTTGAACTACCAAAACTCCCGTACAAGCTGAATTCACTGGTCCCTTATATAAGTGAAGAAACGCTTGATTACCATTATGGTAAACATCATCAGGCTTATGTAAATAATCTGAATGGACTTATTCCCGGAACTGAGTTTGAAAAGTCAGATCTGGTAACCATTATCAAAAAAGCTGAAGGCGGCATTTATAATAATGCAGCGCAGGTCTGGAATCACACATTTTATTTTGAATCCTTTTCCCATGATGGGCGGAAGATGCCAAATGGTGTTATTTTGGAAGCGATAAACGGATCTTTCGGATCATATGATGCTTTTAAAGAACAATTTAACAAAGCGGCCGCCACCCTTTTCGGAGCTGGTTGGGCATGGCTGGCAAAAAAGGAAGATGGAACCCTGCAGATTATTCAGGAGTCAAATGCGGGAAACCCGTTGCGGAAAGGTCTTAAACCACTAATAACCTGCGACGTATGGGAACATGCATATTATATAGATTATAGAAATAAGCGCCCCGATTATATCAAATCATTCTGGGAGATAATTGATTGGGATATAATTTCAAAAAGATATTAGGAGCCTGAAATACTTTTTTCAATAATATTAAACTTTCTACGTTTATGAATCTTAAAGAGCTGATTTTAAAAACCCGTACTTACAGACGTTTTGATGAGTCATACAGAATCGATTCAAAAGTTCTTGAAAACCTGATCGATCTTGCCAGACTATCAGCTTCCGGTGCAAACAAACAACCCTTGAAATATCTGGTTTACAATTCACCTGAGGATTGCAATAAAGTTTTTTCTTTTATTGGATGGGCCGGATATCTTCCTGAATGGACAGGTCCGAAAAAAGGAGAACGTCCAACCGGTTATATCGTAATACTGGGTGATAAATCAATTGCAGACGTCTTTGGGATTGATCATGGAATTGCAGCTCAAAGCATTATGCTGGGTGCTACTGAAGCCGGTCTTGGAGGTTGTATAATAGCAACTATTAAAAGAGAGGAATTTCGCAACGAACTTAATATTCCTGATAAGTTCGATGTACTTCTGGTTCTGGCTCTGGGAAAAACGGTTGAGAATGTTATTATTGACGAAATTAAAAACGATGACGTGAAATACTGGAGAGATAATTCCAAAAATCATCACGTTCCAAAAAGAACACTGAAAGACCTGATAATTAAGTTATAGTTGTTTTGTTATGCTGAAACGATTCTTTATAACGCTTTCTTTTCTTCTCATCATTCCTCAATCCGGATTTGGTCAGGAAAGCAAGGATCAGGGGTTAAGGATTCTTTTTCAGGGTATGGTAATGGATGCAAAAACCCTTTCACCAATTACCAATTCACAAATACTGATTAACCGGTCTTTTTCATCTGTAACCGGTGTGGATGGAGCTTTTTCATTGTATGTATACCGGATGGATACTGTGGTTTTTAAAAGTCTGGGTTATAAGTCTGCTACCCTCTATGTAAGTGATACACTGAAAGGAAGGGAATTTAATACCGGTGTATATATGAACACCGATACGTTGTCAATTGGAGAGGTTATTATTGTTCCACGGCAAAGTAATCTTAAATCTGAGATTTTAAATGGCAGAAGTAAAGTACCTTCAACAATGGACAATGCCAGATATAATGTAGCCGTGTCGGCTAATGCCGGACGCAATAGTCAGAGTAAGCTTGGATCCCCTGATGCTAACTATGATATACTTCGTAGTAAGCAGAAGGTAGATGCTTATGAAAAAGGAGGAATTCCATCTGATAGAATAATTGGTATTAGTCCATTATTATTAATCCCGGCAGCCTATCTTCTTATTAAAGGACAACCAGAACGCCCTGCTCCAATGAAACGCCAGATTACCGATGAGGAATTGGATCAGATTAATAAGAAATACCTTGAGACTCTGAAACAAAATAAGTAAATGACTAACGACAAACGACTCAGGGAAGAAATGATTTCCATGAGTCGTTAGCCCTTTGTCGTGTGTCGTTTTATCCTTTATAGAATATCGCTTTAATGATATGACTTGCCATCTTTGGGTTTTCTTTCAGACGACGGGTTGAATAGCCAAACCATTGTTTTCCGAATGGGACATAAACCCTCATCGTATGACCTTCATTTGTAATACTCTCGCGAAGTTTTGGGGTAACACCGTAAAGCATCTGGAATTCATACATATTCCTTGGAACGTTATATTTTTCTATTAGTTTGTACGCTCCTTCCACCAGTGGTTTATCATGTGTTGCAATGCCAACATATATTTTATTTTTCAGCATGAATTCAAGATCTTCAAGGTAATGTTGATTTATTTCCTCATACTTTTTGTATGCAATTTGTTCAGGTTCAATGTATATACCCTTGCACAACCTGTAATTTACCGGGTATTGCTGACTGTTAAGATCTACCATTCCTTTGATATCTTTTAAGGTCCGTTTTAAATATGCCTGTAAAACCAGTCCCACATTTCCAGGGAATTCAGTTTTCAGTTTTCTGAAAAGTTCAATTTCAAGATCAGTGCATGGTGAGTCCTCCATATCAATTCTGATAAATCCATTGTAGGAAGCAGCTTTTTCAACAATTTCACGAATATGTTTGTAACAGATTTCTTTGTCGATAAGCAAACCAAAACTTGTGGGCTTAACTGAGAAGTTCCCATCAATACCGTTTTTATAGGAAATATCGATAAGATTAAGATACTCTGTTTTATTTTCTTCGGCTTCGTCAAGAGTCTTTATGAATTCTCCCAGAACATCAAGAGTTACCTTTATTTTCTTGCTGTTAAGGTCTTTTGATGCTTGCATTGCATCTTCGATTGATTCACCGGATATATATGATTTTGAAAATATCCAGATAATTTTTTTTGGAAAATATGGCAGTATCGCTGCAATTAATTTGTTGAACATGGTATGAAATTATATCTGAGTAAATAAAAATTTCTTTTTTAAAGTGCTAATTAAGCTGTTCTCAATTAATTTTTTAATGACCTTTGTCATTCAGAATACATGAATAAAGTAGGATTTAAATATAATGGAATATATTTTTCAGTTAATGCAACCATTTTTTTCAATGCAATGTCTTAAAAATGTCCTCGGTTTATGATGAGCGACCAACAAATAATAGATGGGTGCGCTAATCATGAAAGGAAGGCGCAACAAATACTTTATGATAAGTATTCGCACTTCCTGCTTGGTGTCTGCATGAGGTATGCAACGGATAAGCCAGAGGCGGAAGATATTTTGCAGGATAGCTTTTTGAAGATATTTTCAAATATTAAAGATTTTTCAGGTACAGGTTCTTTTATAGGTTGGTTAAGAAAGGTTGCGGTCAATACTGCTATAACTCATTATCATAAAAATCTGAAATATAGATATCATATTGATATTGAGGAGTATGTGTCGGTTGAGGCTGGCGTAACAAGTTTTGAGGAAGACTTTTTTACTTCCGATGAGCTATATCAGGTTCTTAATGAGTTACCAACAGGTTACAGAATGGTGTTTAACCTTTACGCTGTAGAAGGTTATAAACATAAGGAGATAGCTGAAATGCTGGGAGTTGATACAAATACTTCAAAATCTCAGTACAGTAGAGCGAAAGCGGTAATCAGAGAAAAGCTTGAGAAGCTTGGAAAGTTGAGAAGCAGTTATCCGGGTAGTGTTTAATATATTGATATATAGATTATTAATAAAGTGAAAATTAAAAATGAAGATATGAGTGTCAGGGAATTATTCAGGCAAAAGCTTGGAAATGCCGGGATTGTCCCTGATCCTTCTTTGGGTTCAAAGTTGATGAGAATACAGGCCCGTCGGGAATTTATTCGTTTTAATCCTGGCAGGTTTAATATATTTTATCTGGGAGGTATTTTGGTAGCAGGGATTACTGCCGGAATAATTCTATCCCCGGTGTCAAAAAAACAAGATCAGCTGACATCATCTAATCAATCTGCGTCTGTAAGTAATACTATCTCCCCAGATAATAAACAAGTTTCCGGGGAACAGACCGGAATTCAAAAATCGAATTCTATAAGCCAAAGTACTTCTGAATCAATAAAGAAAAAGCCAGCCTTATCTGTAAAAGGGCCATCAGTGAGCAAATCTCCTCAGAGAAGCGAATCGGAAGCAAAGAATAATTTTGAGTTTACCCTCATCAATGACACTATTACAAAAAAGGGTTTGTTAAATGCACAATCAGCTGAAATGCACAGGCTTGCAGGAGGTTTTAAATCTGTTGATGCCTCATTTGAAACATCTGCTACTGAGGGTTGTGCCCCTTTAAAACTGCATTTTAACAATAGATCAGGTTCTCTGGATTCCTGCAGGTGGATATTTGGTGATGGAGGATATTCAAGTGGAAAAAATCCGGATTGGATCTTTGATGTTGAAGGGGAATATACAGTTGTTCTGACTGTTTTTGGTCCGGATGGATCACGGGCAACATCATCAGCCGTTATTACTGTATTTCCAAAACCACTTGCCCGGTTTGAAATCGCACCTGAAAAGCCAGTACTTCCAAAGGACGAGATAAGATTTTTTAATTATTCCACAAACGGAGTTCGTTTTAGCTGGGATTTTGGTGACGGAAATAAATCAGAACTTTTTGAACCAAGGCACCGGTATGATAAATTCAGCTCTTACAACGTAAAACTTAAGGTATCTTCTGACCTTGGCTGTTCAGATTCTATGGTTGTTATGAATGCCTTTTCAGGATCGGAATATTTTATCGATTTCCCAAATGCTTTCTTAGCAAGTAACCAGGGGCCAACCGGAGGGTTTTATTCTGCCAAGAGCGATGAATCATTGCAGGTATTTCATCCGGTTTTTTCCGGGGTAACAGACTATCAGTTAAAGATATTCAGTAAATTGGGTATTGCAGTATTTGAAACAACTGATATTAATATTGGCTGGGATGGCTATTTTAAAGGCCAGCTTTGTGATCCGGGCGTTTACATCTGGAAAGTAAGGGGTAATTTCAGAAATGGGGAACCCTTTATTAAAATGGGAGATGTTACTCTTATAAGAAACTGATATTGATGAGACAAAATCTGAGTAAAAACTCATTTTCCCATTTATCAAATAATTAAGCCTGTTCGTCTAAGTATTCAAGCTGTTTATTAAAATATTGACTTTACACAGCCCACCCAGCGATAAATTTCTAATAATTGTAATGTATTTTGACTGTAAATCACTATTTTCGTCGGTGTAAACATAAAGGGATCGATCATAGTGAAGCGGATTATATTTTTACTTGTATCGTCATTTATACTTGTTTCGGATATTTTTGGTCAGGATCCTACATTCTCCCAATTTTATGCTAATCCGCTTTATCTGTCGCCCTCATTTGCCGGAGCAACTGAGCAGTACAGGGTGGCGATGAATGTAAGAGATCAATGGCCGGCACTTCCCGGTACATTTATGACTTACAGCATGTCATTCGATAAAGCCCTTCCGGCTTTTAATTCAGGAATTGGATTTCTTGCAACTTATGACGTAGCAGGTTCGGGAGATCTTAGCACAACCAATTTGGGCCTGCTTTACTCATACGACTTCAATATAAATAAGCGATGGCACATACGCCCGGGAGTAAATTTCAAATTTTATTATTTAGGACTTAATATAGGGAAACTTATTTTTAACAGCCAATTGACTGGCAGCGGGGTTACCCAATCTATAACACCCCCACCATTTAATAAGGTTGCTGATGTGGATTTTGCTACATCAGCTTTATTGTTTGATGACAGGACGTGGGCCGGATTTACTTTAGATCATCTGTTTACACCAAAAACCTCCTTTTATGGCGATGGAGGAAATGCAGTTGTTCCAATTAAGTTAAATTTGTACGGAGGAACGCAGATTATCAAAACTACAAGGCTGAGACAGAAAATGCAGGAGGTACTTTCCGTTGCAATAAACTTCCAGAAACAGGGGAAATTCTACCAGACTGATCTTGGACTGTACTATTATAAAGATCCTTTGATATTTGGTTTATGGTACCGTGGTATCCCTTTGGTTACATCACAGGCCGGGGATGCCATAATTGGACTGGTTGGGATAAAAACAAATCAGCTTCAGATTGGCTATAGTTACGACTTCACGATCTCCAATCTTATAAGTTCAACAGGGGGTGCTCATGAGATTTCCCTGGTATATAAATTTAATAACCTGTCCTTTGGAGAACAACGAAAACGGATAAGGGCTATCCCATGTCCGGAGTTCTAACTTACGGGAAGCAGTTGAACCTTTATCCATTCTATCGAGATTAAAATAGCAGCTCAGGGTTACTGTCATTTACTAATTTGTTTATATTTGCGCCTTACTAATGTTTAACAAATATTTGATTTACAATGAAGAAATTATCTATAATTCTGTTTGGTGTTCTGTTCCTGGCGGTAATAGGCCTTTATTTCCTTCATTTTTCAGGGAATAAAAGTATTAAAAACAATAATTCCGGTTCAGCTTCATCTGCTCCTGCCGGAGCGATTGCCTATGTTAACATCGATTCCGTGATATTTAAATTTAATATGTTTTCTGACAGGAGAGATGAATTGATGACTAAACAGAAAAGCGCAGAAGCTGAACTTAATTCCAAAGGGAATCAATATCAGAAAGACGGGAAAGATTATCAGGATAAAGTTAATAAAGGTTTGGTAACAAGAGCGGTTGCAGCACAAATGGAACAGGCACTTGGACAGCAGCAGCAGGAATTAATCTCTCTTCGCGATAAGCTCCAGTCAAATCTTATGGAGGAAGAACAGGTAATGAACCGTCAGATACTTGAATACATTACAAAATTTCTGTTGGATCACAAGTCGGAGTATAATTATCAGTATATCTTTGGAAAGAGCTTTGGCTCTGTTGTTTTATACAGTGATTCAGGATTGGATATTTCTCAAAAGGTCCTTGATGCTCTGAATAAAAAGTACAAGGAAGAAAAGAAATAAAAGTAAATGGGTTTCGCCTCAACCTGGCTTGAAGAGCGGGCATTATTTCCCGAATTAATCAATGAGGCACCTGATAAACAAACAGGTATAATAGTTGTTGTACCTGCTTATAATGAACCAGGGATATGTAAACTACTCGATTCGCTGATACTATGCAGTGAACCGATATGCAAGGTTGAGATTATTATTGTTGTAAATGCTCCGGAAAATGCTGAAAAGGAGAGTATAGAAAATAATAAACTCACTATAAAAAATATTGAAAGCTGGAAGAAAGAGAATAATAACTGTTTCTTCCGGCTTTTTGCTTTTATCGTGGAGCCATCGGTTAGCGGTTGGGGTGTCGGACTTGCCAGAAAAACAGGAATGGATGAAGCTGTTCGCCGCTTCAATCAATTAAATAAACCTGATGGGATTATCCTAAACCTCGATGCTGACTGCATTGTAGAAAGCAATTATTTTGTATCAATATGCAGCGAATTATTATACAAAAAAGATCGCACAGCCTGCTCAATATATTTTGAACACCCTTTGTCAGGGAATGATTTTGAGGATAAAATCTATAAGTATATTTCTTTATACGAATTACATCTTCGCTATTACTTTCAGGGACTTGCATTTTCGGGATTCCCTTATGTTTTTCACACCGTAGGTTCGGCTATTGCGGTCAAAGCACTTTCCTATGTTAAAGCGGGTGGAATGAACAGACGTCAGGCCGGGGAGGACTTTTATTTCATTCAGAAACTTGTTCCGGCAGGAGGTTATTTTAATCTTAATTCAACAGTTGTTTACCCATCTCCCAGAGCTTCTTCAAGAGTCCCTTTTGGTACAGGAGCTTCAATCGGAAAGCTTACCGGGGAAAACAGTAAAACATTGCTGACATATAATTTCCTGGCATTCAGGGAACTTAGATTATTTTTTGGAATGTCAGAGAAGTTTTATCAAAGCGACTCCGATGAATTGTCGGAATATTATAAATCATTTCCTCCGGGTATAAAATCATTTCTGGTTAAAAATGAATGGGTAGAAAAAATGACTGAGATCAGGAATAATACTACTAATTTACTTTCTTATGAGAAGAGATTTTTCGGATGGTTTAATATGTTCAAAATAGTAAAATATCTCAATCATGTTTCTCAGGAAATTTTTGATAAAAAGCCTGTTCCTGAATCTGCTTCAGATCTTCTTGATGCTATTGGTATTCCATTGAATTCAAAAGACCCTGTTGACCTGCTTCTATGTTACAGGGCTATGGAAAAAAACAATTAGTTGTTTCTTCTTGTAATCTTCCTGTCTTCCTGAGGTGTCAGAATAATGTACAGATCTTCGTCGGGTTTCTTCATCCGGTACTGCTCTCTTGCGAATTTCTCGAGGTTATGATTATCAGTCTTCAATTCATGAAGTTTTTGCCTGTCAGATTCGATTCGTTTAATATAATACTCCCGGTCGATCTTTAAATTATGCAAAGCCATCATATCCTTGTATCTGGAAATAAGATTGTTAGAATCGAAAAGTAAAATCCAGATGAGAAAGATAATTATGGTCAATACATATTTGTTCCGGAATACTCTGGGAATTTTTTCTATAAAATGAAACCTGATGATCATGGTACAAACCTACAATTTTTTTATTAACCTCCGCTCATAAGGTAGGTCATCTGCACATTGTCTCCTGAGTGAATAATTGTTGTATCGTACTTCTCCTTTGAAATCAGGACGTCATTTATTTTAATAATTCTCATCCTGAAAGAGAATTTTTTCAGGGCAATCATTTCGCTCACTGAGATTGTCGCAGCGCTAAATTCCTCCTGTCGATTATTAAGCATTATTTTCATCAGCAAATTTACTTTACTGGTCCCGGCTTAACTTTTGTAAGTTCAATATACCACATAAGCGGGGAATAACCAGGAACCAAGGTAAATAGTCCTTCTTTTCCATAAGCAAGGCTTGAAGGTGTCAGCAATTTAGCAAACCCTCCTTCTTTCATATATCTCAATCCTTCATCAACTCCTGCAACAATTAACCCAGATCCTATAATATATTCCATAGGAGCTTTTGCAGTACTTGTAGAATCAAACGCTACTCCGTTTAGAAATCTCCCTGTGTAATTAAAATATACAGTATCGTTAACAACCGGTGCACGTCCCGTTCCCTCTTTTACCTGATAAAAATACAACCCGCTTGGCTTCAGAACATAAGCAGTATCTTTCTTTATATAATCAGCGATTGCAGCTTGTTCTGTCTTTGCCCATGGTCCGTCTTTAAGGCAGCCTGTGACAATTAGAATCAAAATCAAAACTACCGGATACAACAATTTATTCAACTTCATTTTATTTTGTTCTTAAGTCCGAAAGATACTGATGATTTAACGACTTGGAAACGTTTAGGCAGAAGAAATTATTGCTCAGGTACACAGAATCCATCTTAACAAATCAGGAATATGTTTTGTATTGTGCCAATAATTCGACGAAACCAAATATCAGTATCCGATATGCATCCCTTAGCATATTGATTAATGTCATATAATAGCTCATCTTATTATTTTACCTTTGAATAGATTAATAAATCTTAAAACTAATAACCCAAATACCGGTAAAAATGGACATTAAGTCGATTAAAGATCAGCATAAACTCCTGAAAAAATGGGACTACAACTGGACTCCGTTAGATAAAGGTTATACTGACAAGATTCTTTATATTAATGTAGGCACCAAAGATATCAAAGAGAAAGATGTTCCCCTGGCAATGAAAGAGAAATTCATAGGAGGAAAAGGATATGGTCTCAGACTTCTCTGGGATGCAACAAAGCCCGATACAAAATGGGACGATAAGGAAAATGAGATAATCATATCTTCCGGTCCTATCGGAGGTATAACCCAATATTCCGGGACAGGGAAGTCGCTGGTGGTAACTATTTCACCCCAAACGAATTCTGTAATGGATAGTAATGTGGGCGGATTTTTCGGACCATTTCTCAAGTTTTCAGGGTTCGATGCCATTGAAATCCAGGGAAAAGCGGATAAAGATGTTATTGTTTTTATCGATGGAATAAATCATAAAGTTGAAATATTCGAAGCTCCTGCAGAGGAGACAAACAGTCATCTTCTGGCTGAACAGCTCACTGAAATTTTTGCCGATAATGATAATGAAAAGAAATCTATCGGAGTCGTCTCAACAGGTTTGGCTGCTGAACATTCACTGATTGGCATGCTGAACTTCAGTTTTTATGATCCGAAACGTAAGAAGGTTCGTTTGAAACAGGCCGGCAGGGGAGGCATAGGTACTGTGTTCCGTAATAAGAAAATTAAAGCTCTTGTATGTAAGATCCCCGGAGTTAAAGGGAACCTGAATAATGTTGTTGATCTCGATGCCATTATGGAGAGAGGCAAAAGATTTAACAGGGAGATGAAGGAACTTGACGATAAACAATGTCAGATGAGGCAGACCGGAACAGCTCATCTCATGGAGATAATGAATGATCATGATCTGCTCCCGGTAATGAACTATAAATTTGGAAGTCACCCCGATGCATATAAAATTGATTCATCGGTATGGAAAAGACATTTCACCCAGGGTGTCCCCGATGGATGCTGGATCGGATGTAATATGTCGTGCACTAAAGGGATTGATGATTATGTCGTCAAAACCGGCCCTTATAAAGGTCAGGTGGTGATTGTAGACGGCCCTGAGTATGAGAATGCAGCTGGACTTGGTTCAAACTGCGGAATCTTTGATCCTGAATATATAATTGAAACAAATTTCTATTGCGACACATACGGGATCTGCACAATAACATGGAGTACACTTACTGCTTTCATAATGGAGTGCTACCAGAATGGCATTCTTAACAAGGAAAGAACAGGAGGACTCGATCTTAATTTTGGTAACTCAGAAGCAGCAATTGAAATGCTTCATCAGCTTGCCCGTGGAGAAGGATTTGGCAAGATAGCAGGAACAGGTGTTCGTAAGATGAAAGAACTTTTCATTAAAAATGGATGGGGAGAAGCCGGATTCCTTAATGATATTGCGATGGAAAACAAGGGACTTGAGTATTCTCAGTATATGCCTAAGGAATCGCTTGCCCAGCAGGGTGGTTTTGCTCTCACAAATAAAGGGCCTCAGCATGATGAAGCATGGCTTATCTTTATGGATATGGTAAATAATCACATACCGACATTTGAGAATAAAGCTGAAGCTCTTCATTATTTCCCTATGTTTCGTACCTGGTTTGGTCTGGTGGGGTTATGTAAACTTCCATGGAACGATGTTGAGCCTGAGAGCAATTCACAAAGTGATGAACCGGCTAAAGTACCTGAGCATGTTGATAATTATGTAGCTATATATAAGGCAGTTACTGGTCGTCCATTTGACAAGAAACGATTGGTTGAAGATTCGGAACGTGTATATAATTTTCAAAGAGTGTTTAATCTTAGAAGAGGCTATGGGACACGTATGTATGATAAACAGCCATACCGTGCCGCCGGTCCGGTTACTGTTGAAGAATACGAATCACGTTCAGAGCGCTATGATAAACAGCTTAAAGAAAAAATTGGATATGATCCGACAGGTAAGACAACCGTAGAGAAAATGAAGGTCCTGAGGAAGTATAGGGAAGATCAGTACGAATTGCTTACTGATGCTGTATATAAACGTCGCGGTTGGAATAACAACGGTGTACCTAAAATTGAATTTCTGAAAAAGATAGGAATGGATCTGCCCGAGGTTATTGAGGTAGTAAAGGCTTTTCAGTAATATTCACGTGTAATGACGTTTTTAGTATAGTTTTTGCAATACCGATATGCAAAACATTTACATTTGCCTTGAAGCTGATGTTCATGACACCATAAAAGCATTTTTTAAACGTATTAATAAATTATCTGACAGAAAATGAGGCTGTTTTTATTCGTATCTGTTCTTTCAGGATTACTACTTTCCGGATGTGGAAATTCACATTCTGCTAAGCAAAAACAAATAATAGTTTTTCATGCAGGAAGCCTGTCTGTACCATTAGCACAGGTTAAAACTGAGTATGAGAAGAAGAACCCGGGGATAGAGATCTTACTTGAAGCAGCAGGAAGTCTGGTTTGTGCAAGAAAAGTATCTGAGCTAAAGAAAGCATGTGACATAGTTGCATCGGCTGACTATTTTGTAATAAATGAACTATTGATTCCGGATTACACAAACTGGAGTATAAGATTTGCTACAAATGAAATTGTTATCGCTTTTAATGAAAAATCGAAGCACTCATCTGAGATCAATGCGGATAACTGGATTGACATTCTAATGAAAGATGATGTTATTTATTCCCGTTCCGATCCTAATGCTGATCCTGGCGGATACAGAACTGTCTTTACTTTTATGCTGGCTGAAAAGTATTATAAAAGAGAAGGGTTGGCTGAAAAATTGGCATCAAAAAACATAGAATATATCAGACCAAAGGAAGTAGACCTGGTTGCCCTTATTGAATCGAATGCTATTGATTATATGTTTCAATATAAGTCAGTTGCGCTTCAACATGGATTAAAGTACATTGAGTTGCCGGATGATATAAATTTATCGGATCCTGCAAAAACAGATAATTATAAAACTGTGTCTTTTGATGTAACAGGAAGTAAACCAGGATCAAAAATAAAAGTTACCGGTGACTATATTAATTATAGTATGACTGTTCTTAACTCTGCTCCTGAGAGGGATGCTGCTATAGATTTTCTCTGTTTTATGGTAAGTCCTGAAGGGTTGGAAATTTTCAGAAAGAATGGTCAGAAACCGATAGTTCCATTTTCTACAGAGCAGCCTGAAAAGATTCCTTCAAAACTTTTAAAATATCTTCCTGAACACCAGCTGAATTAATTTTAATATGAACCGAAACGGACCTTTTAATTGGATTCTTCTCGTATTATCATCCCTGGTTCTCCTTTTTCTGGTAGCACCTCTGCTCGGTATGTTCTTAAAAACCGGAGTAGGAGAGTTTTTTGAGACAGCAAAGGATAAAGACGTACAGGCAAGTATATGGCTTACAGTATGGGTGGCTTTTTCTGCAACTTTTTTCTTTGCAATCGGCGCCGTCCCTTTTGCCTGGCTTCTTGCGCGTAAATCATTTCCATTAAAAAGTGTTGTTCAGGGAATAATTGATCTTCCGGTAGTATTACCTCATACAGCTGCAGGTATCGCTCTTCTTGGATTTATTTCAAGAGATGGGTTGCTCGGAAAGGCTGCTGCTTCAGTTGGCTTTAATCTGGTGAACAACCCTGCAGGCATTGCGCTTGCAATGGCTTTTGTCAGCCTTCCTTTCCTTATCAACTCTGCCAGGGATGGATTTACGGCTGTCCCTGAACGGCTTGAAAAGGCTGCGCTTAATCTCGGAGCAGGCAGGTCAAGAGTATTCTTCACTATTTCACTTCCCCTCGCCTGGAGAAGTATCATTAGCGGATTTGTAATGATGTTTGCCAGGGGGATGAGTGAATTCGGTGCGGTTGTTATAATTGCATACCACCCAATGATTGCCCCTGTACTTATATATGACAGGTTCAGCTCATTTGGATTAAAATATGCACGTCCTGCAGCAGTTTTATTTATAATTGTTGCACTTGTAGTATTCACAATTTTAAGGCTCCTTTCAGAAACAGGAAAACCTGTTGTTACTAAAGACGAATATGCTGATTCTTAAAAACATATCAAAAAAACTTGGGCAATTCCGGTTGAATGATATTAATCTTGAAATATCAGAAGGGACTTACTATGTTCTTCTCGGCAGATCAGGTTCAGGCAAGACTCAATTGCTGGAACTTATTGCCGGACTAAACCAATCGGATTCCGGAGAGTTATGGTTAGACAACGAAAATATTACCCACAAAAAGATTCAGCAAAGAAATATTGGTCTTGTGTTTCAGGATTATGCAATTTTTCCGAATATGACTGTTTTTGAGAATATTGCTTATTCAATAAATTCAGGTAAGATTGATAAAAACCTTGTGAAGGAGAGAGTCACGAAAGCTGCATCTGATTTTAATATTTCTCATTTGCTTGGCAGAGATACAAAGCATCTTTCCGGAGGCGAGCTTCAGAGAGTTGCCTTGGCCCGTACCCTGATCAAGTCACCCAGATTATTGCTTCTTGATGAGCCAATGGCCTCAATTGATGCCAGCCTGAAAGATGATATAAAAAGACTGCTTCGCCGGCTCAATAAACAGGGACTCACAATAATTCATGTTACACACGATTACAGGGAAGCAGTAAGTCTGGCAAGCAGGGTTGGTGTGATACATAATGGAAGAATTATCCAGGAAGGTAATCCAGAAGAGGTATTCAGAAAACCGGTAAATAAATTTGTGGCGAGATATTCTGGGATAAGGAACTTTTTCAGAGTCGGATTTAAAAACGAGAATGGGAAATGGTGTGCGGTAAGCAATGAAAAAATTATTTTCAAACTTTCTGAGAGTTCATATCCGGAAGAAGGTCTTTTGTTATTAAGAAGTGATGATATTAAGATATCACACGAAATGCCTTCTTTCAATACCGGCAATTGCTACAAAGGCATTGTAAAAGAGATACTTCCATCGGAATACGGAGTTGAAATCACTGTTGATGCCGGTGAGATCTTTTATGTTGATGTATCTGCCGATACCTTTAAGCAACAACCGGTAGTTGAGTCATCCGAAATATGGATATCTTTCCCGGCAGAGGCGGGGATAGCGTTACAGGGAGGGAATTGAAGACAAAAGACATTATAGGAATTATGAATAATCAGGAAGGATTGCTTCGTCGCAGGCTCCTCGCAATGACGGATGCAATCAAGAAGTTTCATAGAGTTTTTAAGATAAATTATGAGCAAAATAAAAATGATATCATTTGAAGAAGCATACAAAACAGTAATGGGATCAGTATCTCTAACGGGTACCGAGACTGTCTCTTTTATAGAGTCACTGGGCCGGATACTGGCTGAGGATATTGTCAGCGACATGGATATGCCTCCTTTCAATAAGTCAACAGTCGATGGATTTGCCTGCAGGAAAGTGGACCTGAAGCATGAGCTTGAAATACTTGAAACAATTGCAGCAGGGATGCAGCCTTCAAAAGCAATTTCGACAGAACAATGCTCCATAATAATGACTGGTGCTCCACTTCCTGATGGTGCTGATATGGTCTTCATGGTTGAGGATTCAGCTATTCTTCCTTCGGGAAAAGTAAAATATACCGGATCATTTACCAAGGAAAACATAGCTTTTAAAGGAGAGGATATTAAACAGGGCGATATAGTTCTTAAAAAGGGAAAACTTATCAGACCTCAGGAGGTTGCCGTTATGGCATCTGTTGGCTGCACATCAGTTTCAGTAAGCAGGAAGCCGCTTGTTGCAGTAATAAGCTCGGGTGATGAACTGGTGGAACCATTCATTAAACCCGGAGTAAGTCAGATCAGGAATTCAAATGCTTACCAGCTACTAGCACAGTTGCTTCGTGCCGGAGCGCTTGGAAAGTATTATGGAATAGCTAAAGATGATAAAGAGGCAACATACCAACTTGTAAAACAGGCAATCGCAGAATGTGACATAGTTTTGGTAACCGGTGGCGTTTCGATGGGTGATTTCGACTTCATTCCGGCAGTACTGGAAAGAGCAGGCGTTAAAATCCTTTTTTCCAGAATTAATATACAACCGGGAAAACCGACAACTTTCGGTATTCATCCCAATGCAATTGTCTTCGGTTTGCCCGGGAATCCTGTATCTACTTTTACGCAATTCGAATTGCTTGTAAGGCCCCTTATCTGTAGAATGATGGGATATGACCTTAATCCATTCTCTGTTAATATTCCAATGAAAGTGTCTTTTTCCAGAAGATTGGCTGATCGTCATGCTTTCATCCCGGCTATAATAACTCCGGATGGATTTGTAACGCCTGTTGAATATCATGGTTCAGCACACATATCATCACTTTCGCTGGCAGATGGAATAATATCCCTTGAGGCGGGTAAAAAAAGCATTGAAAAAGGAGAAATAGTGAATGTTAGACAGATTTGACAGAAATATAAATTATCTGCGTATTTCAGTTACCGACAGGTGTAATCTGAGGTGTAGCTATTGCATGCCTGAAGAGGGAATTCAATTGCTCCGGCATGCTGATATTCTGACCTTTGATGAGATAACTCAATTTACCAGAGTTGCTGTGGAAAACGGTGTGACAAAAGTAAGGATAACAGGAGGAGAACCACTTGTCAGAAAGGGAGTTACTGCACTGGTAAGAATGATATCTGATATTGAGGGGATAGAAGATCTGTCTATGACAACCAACGGAGTTCTTCTGAAAGAATTTGCACAGGAGCTTAAGTCGTCAGGCCTTCATCGGGTAAATATCAGTCTTGACACAATTGATCCGGTTAAGTTTAAAACTATCACAACTTACGGAAATATTAATGATGTATTTGAAGGTATTGCAGCAGCAAAAATTGCGGGACTCCTTCCTGTAAAAATAAATTGTGTAGTAAAGGAATCAAAGGAGGAGGAGGAAGCAAAAGCTGTGACCCGATTTTGTAAAGAGAATGATCTTGAGATAAGGTATATACGCCAAATGGACCTTGTAAAAGGACATTTTTACAGGGTGGATGGCGGGACAGGTGGCGAATGTCATTTATGTAACAGATTAAGACTGACAGCGAACGGAAAACTCAAACCCTGTCTTTTTGATAATATTGAATTTGATATCAGGGAACTTGGTTTTGAGAAAGCGCTAAAAATGGCAATAGAAACGAAACCTGAATGCGGAACAAAAAACGATACCGGGGCATTTTATAATATAGGAGGTTAATGTTATGGATAAACTGACGCATACCGACAGCAAAGGTAAAGCTGTTATGGTCGATGTAGGAGAGAAGGATATTCAATTGCGAATTGCCAAAGCGAGAGGACATATAAAACTTGCGGCAGAAACAATTCAGCTGATAAAAGATAATCTTTTGAAAAAGGGAGATGTTCTGACTGTGGCTCAACTTGCCGGAATCAGCGCCGCAAAGCAAACATCATATCTTATACCGTTATGTCATAATATTGTACTTGATAATGTTAGAGTTGAAGCAGTTGTTGACAGTACTGGTGTGCAGGTTGACAGTGAGGTGCGGTGTACAGGAAAAACAGGTGTTGAGATGGAGGCATTAACTGCCGTCAGCATTGCTCTTTTGACAGTTTATGATATGTGCAAAGCAGTTGATAAGAAGATGGTTGTCGATAATATTTGTCTCACTGAAAAAATAAAGAAATGAATCTTCCCGAAAAACTTGAAATTCTTGTCATTACACTCAGCGACAGAGCTCACAAAGGTGAATATGAAGACCTTAGTGGTCCCAGAATAAGGGAGATTTTAACAGGATATTTTACATCTGTAAAAGGGGAATTTAATATCAATCTGATCCTCATTCCTGATGATGCTGAAATCTTAAGGGAATTATTAAAGAGCGCTGGAAGCACATATAATATTGTTATAACAACCGGAGGGACGGGAATTGGTCCCAGAGATATTACAGTTGATGTAGTAAAGCCATTACTCACAAAAGAAATTCCGGGTATAATGGAATTCATAAGGGTAAAATATGGAACAGAAAAGCCTAATGCCCTGTTAAGCAGAGGTGTGGCAGGATTAATTGGTAATACATTGATTTATACACTTCCGGGTTCAGTAAGAGCAGTAAATGAATATATGGAAGAGATACTTAAAACTCTAAGTCATACTATTTATATGCAATACGGGATTGATGCACATGAGAAGCATTAATTTATTTTTTAAGACTGCATGACCGCAAGACATTTTTTTGTATTCCCCATGATATTTACTACTTTTAAGAGTCAAATACAATCATGGAATGCAAGTTTGTCCTTTAACCCTTCGTAAATCTGTCAATAAGGCTTATCTTAAAGTCAAACCCGAACGTTCTCAAATCGAGACTTTTAAAAAGAATATCCTGAGCCTATATGGTCAGATAGATGAATCGGAATCGGAGGAGTTCCATAAAAATATTATCTCGGAATTTCTTAAAAATACATGGTATTCACAAATAAGCATTCTTTAATAGCTCAATCCAGAGGCGAAGCCGGCAGATCTTTACTGAGTTTGGAGGAGCTGATTGAAAAGATAAAAAGTGACTTCGAAACGGAAGTTGCAAAAAGCGATAAACGATTTCTGAAACTTAATAAGCTGAAAGGAGAACTGATAAGCCTTTCTGACCAGACAATGCTGTTTGAGCTGCCGAAAAAGGAAAAAGAAGAGTGGAACAAAAAGGTCAATAAATTAACAGGTGAGATTCAAAGTTTCGAATTGCAGATTGCAGAAATAAAGAGCAACAAGATCTACGAAAATGCTTTTGAATGGCGTTTTGAGTTCCCTGAGGTGCTGAATAATGATGGTGATTTTGTGGGGTTTGATGTAGTGATTGGGAATCCGCCATATATAAGACAGGAAGAACTGAGCACCATTAAATTCTACCTTCAAACTAATTATCAAACGTTTGCAGGAACGGCTGATTTATATGTTTATTTTGTTGAGAGGGGAATGAATATTGTCAGAAACAATGGGGCATTTATCTATATTTTACCCAACAAATGGATGCGGGCTGGATATGGAAGTAAATTGAGAAGCTGGGTTAAGCAATTTTCCATTGATTCGATAATAGATTTTGGAGATTTGCCTGTTTTCGACGAAGCTACTACCTACCCATGTTTATGGGCTATAAAAAAAACACCACCTACATCAACAAAGTTTAATGCCTCTATTATTGACTCACTCTCATTTCCAAATGGTTTAACCAATTATGTGGAAGAAAAAAAGTTCAGTATGAATCAACAGCAATTAGAAGAAAATGGTTGGATGTTGGTTAATGATAACATTCAACATCTTCTTAAAAAAATAAAATCTTCTGGAAAACCGCTTGACGAATATGTCGATGGAAAAATATTCAGAGGTATATTAACTGGTTATAATGAAGCATTTGTGATTGATGATGTTATCAAAAATCATCTTATTGGAGAAGATCCAAGAAGTTCAGAAATTATCAAACCTTTCTTAGCGGGGAGGGATATTAAACGTTACCAGCAACCGAAAAGTGATAAATGGTTAATATTTACTAGGAGGGGTATTGATATTGAACGATATCCATCCATACTTAAACACCTTGAGAAGCATAAAGATAGACTAACTCCTAAACCATTAGATTATAAAGGAAACAACTGGCAAGGTAGAAAAGAAGGTAACTATAAATGGTATGAAATACAGGATGCCAGTGATTATTATGAGGAATTTGATAAGGCTAAAATTATATATCCTAATATATGTAAACAACCGGAGTTTGTTTTTGATAAAAGTGGCGTATATACAAATCAAAAGTGTTTTATAATTATTAGTTCAGATTTGTACCTCATGGGTCTTCTAAATAGTAGGTTAATCTTTTTTTTATTTAAAATGATATTGCCTAAACTAAGAGGTGATTTCTATGAGCCTAGTTATATATATTTAAAAGATTTCCCAATTATTGATGCTGGGATAAATGAAAAAAGTAGTATTAGTTCTCTTGTAAGGCAAATTCTTACAATTAAAAATCAAAATGGAAATACAAACACCACCTCCCTCGAATCAGAGATTGATCGTCTTGTTTATGAGTTGTATGGGTTGACTGATGAGGAGATAAGGATTGTGGAGGGGGGATGATACAAAGTAGAATGGATAGTGATAGTATTGTAGCTGTATTAACTTTATATACAAGTTATGCTTAAGCGCCAGCGACTTACGAGACAGCTTCTTTCCGGACAAAATGCGCCAAAGCATAACAGCGAAGAGCCAATTCATGCCGTTTAGACAACTCTAATGGTTTTTGCTCTCCGTTTATGAAATGCATCGTGACCAGTAAACTTCGTTCATACTACCGGGACTCAGACGCAAGAATGTTTTATCTTGACAAGAAACGTTCTACCCGTTAACCGGGACTGGCAAAAACCACTTAAATCACGTATATTAGATTCGTCGTAGTTTTTTTCTAAATATTTTTAATATACTTTTAACCATAAACTTAATTATGTTACTCGCACCTCTTAGTCAAAATGGCCTTTTTTTCAGTTCTCCTTTAAAAAGACTAATGGCATTTTTTATTGATTTTGCCTTGATTTATTTAATACTCTTTGCATTATTAAATTTATTTCCAGAATATCAATCAATTATCACACTACATCAAAAAAACATGGATGATGTGTATCTTATGAAGCGGATAATGAGATATAGCGAAGGTATAAAAACTACATCTTTTATTATTTGGATATTGTTAGGTTCAATCTTGGACTCTACCATAATTCAAGGAACTATCGGAAAGCTAATTATGCAGATAAAAGTAACGGATTTAAACGGTAACAGAATCTCTTTTCAGGCTGCTCTAGGAAGAAATCTTTTAAAAATAATTTCTTCCATCTTTTTTATTGGATTTATATCTTCTGCATTCGATAAGAAGTATCAAGCATTTCATGACAAAGTTACTAAAACACTTGTAATTGATAAAGTTAGAATTTTACCATGACAATTTTAACATGCGCCTGAAGCATAACACGCGGGTCATAAACAATAAGCTTGTCACAATTTTTGCACGCCACCTGGACAATTTCATCATGACACAAAACTTATCGACCGTTTACCAAATTCGTAAAACCGGCTCTGGACAGTTCCTACCTCCGGGACAAATTTATCTATCGCCGGGATTTGCAAAAATTGCGCCATGGTGTCTTGCACGCCGGGACAGCTTTTCGGCTAAAGCACCGGGACTGATGGTCGGCGTGACTGCGCCACCAACGCTTACTGCTTATACCCGCGAACCGTTATGGTTAATATCCTCTATTCCTGCCATTTAGCCAATATTCATGACAACTAACCATAACATCGGAAACTAAAGAACTTTTTTAAACCAAATAATTCTTAATGAAATGAAAAAACCTAATATTACAAAACGCGATGTTAAATTCTTCTTTTTAGGAATATTAGTAATGTTCCTATTTGAAATAATTTATG
>Ga0209226_10000035_pt1 | contig 97062 bp, 83 predicted proteins | sample BarGraNGADG00212_2_FD_184497 | JGI IMG/M metagenome (GOLD analysis project Ga0209226, IMG submission 184497) | Arctic peat soil microbial communities from Barrow, Alaska, USA - Barrow Graham LP Ref core NGADG0011-212 (SPAdes) (version 2) | ecosystem: Environmental > Terrestrial > Soil >...
TTTACCGGCGCTGGGGTTGGCCCAAGGCCCGCATAGCGGAGGGGGGTCCCATCGCGAAAGCGATGGGGGGAACCGACGGGACTGGTTCCCCCTGCGGGCCGGGGCCGACCCCAGCGCCGAGTTGATGTGAAACCCTAGGAAAAATAGATGATCGTCACGATCGAGGCGATCCAAAAAACGATCGCCAGGAGGAGCGGCTTGTCCTTGAGGATCAATTCCTCGGGGCTCCCGCCCTGGTCCTTCTGGTGGATCAGGTACAAATAGCGAAAGATGCCGTAGAGCACGAAGGGGGTCGTATAGATGAGGCGGTCCGTCCCGAATTTCCGGACGGTTTCCTCCGAGACGGTGTAGAGGCAGTAGGCAATGACCGTGGAGGCGGTCACCACCGAGATCATTTGGTCGAGCAGACGGAAGCTGTACTCCCCGAGGCTCCGCCGGTGGCGGGCGGCGTCGCCCTCGAGGAGCAGGAGCTCGTGGCGCCGCTTGCTCATGGCCAGGAACAGGGCGAGGAGCATCGTGCAGAGGAGCAGCCAGGGCGAGATCGGGACGGCGATGACCAGGCCGCCGGCGACGACCCGGAGAACGAATCCCAGGGCCACGACGAAGATGTCGAGGATGACCACGTCTTTGAGCCGGACGGAATAGGCCAGCTGGAGGAGCACGTAAGCCGCGGCCGCCGCGAAAAAGGCGGGGTCGAGGAGGTCGGCGGCGACGAGGCTGAGCGCGGCGAGCCCGGCCGCGAGGACGACCGCCTCCGACCGGCCGATCCGGCCGGCGGCGATGGGCCGCCGCGACTTCCGGGGGTGGAGCCGGTCTTCGGCGGCGTCGAGGACGTCGTTGACGATGTAGATCGCCCCCGACAGGAGGCAGAACACGGCGAACGCGGCCAGGGTCCGGAGGAGGAGCGGGACGTCGAACACCTTTTTGGCGAAGATCAAGGCCGCGGCGACGAAGAGGTTCTTGGTCCACTGCGCGGGCCGCAACGAAACGACGGCGTCCTTGATCGTCATGCGTTCTTCTTCCCGGATTCCGCCGATATTCTACAACATCCTGGCCATGCGATAAAATGAATTTCGAGGAGGGCCGGCCTGGCCCGCGAGATCAGTACTGGATGCCGGAATCGGTGGATCCGGTGAACGACGAACTGTTGGCGTTCAGATAGAGGAGCAGAATCCGGATGGCCATGAAGATGATGCCGCCGGCCAGGGCGAGGGAATACACGGTTAGGAACGAGATGTACAGCGCGGATTTCCGGCGCGAGAGGTCCTGGGAGAATAGGAGGTCGGTCACGGTCTTCCCGAAGAGGATGATCATGAGGACGACGCCGCCCGCCGCCCGGTAGAAATACTCCATCGAGTTCCGGAGTTCGACCTTGTCGAGGGTGACCAGCGGCAGGAGGAGCCAGGCCGTCAGGGCCCAAAAAACGATGAAGATGATAAACTTCGACATCGGAATGGCGTCGATTCTCTTGGCGAGGTCCATTTGAATTAATCATAGTCTTCAAATCTCCCCCCTGTCAATTCAAATTTCGGACGACCCGCGGGGCCACGGACGGGACCGGCCCGGAAAAAAGTGCTCGGACCGCCGAAATGGGGTACAATAAGCGGCTGCCGACCATGCCGAACCCAGCGCCCTCCCTGTCCCGCACCGCGGGCGGGGCCGCATTCGTCTTTTTCTGCCTGGTCCTCGTCTTCGATTACGCCGACCAGGGACTGTTGAGCCCCTTCGTCAATCCCCTCCTCCAGGATTTCTTCGGGACGACGGCAAACGTCGTCCCGCTCGGCTGGATCGCCTTCGTCTTCACCCTGCTCTCGGCCGCGTCCACGGTCGCCGCAGGGATCCTGGCCGACCGCCGGTCGCGGGTCCGGCTCTGCATCGCCGGAGGGCTCGTCTACGGGACGTTCTCCGCCCTGACCGTGTTGGCGCCCCACGGCCAGGCGGGCTATGCCTTCTTTTTCGTATCCCGCGCTCTTGTCGGCCTGGGCATGGGCCTCGTCGTGCCGGCCGTCTTCTCGCTCGTCGGGGACCTCGCGGCGCCCGCGCGCCGGGCGACGGCCTTCGGGTTCATGTCCGTGGCCATGCTCGCCGGGCGGTTCGGGGGCTTCGCCGTCGCCGGGGCGTTCGCCGGCGATTGGCGGCACGCCTACCTCTTGGTCGGCCTGGTCAACGTCCTCCTGGCCGCCTCCCTGCTCGCCATCCGCGAACCCCGCCGGGGCGGCCGCGAGGACGAGCTCCGGGAGGCGCTCCTCGCGGGGGCCGAATACCGGTTCCGCATTTCGTGGAAGGACATCGGCCTGATCCGGGCGACGCGGAGCAATTTCTGGCTGGTCCTGAATTTCATCGACGTCTTCCCGGGTTCGATCGTCCTCTTCCTCATCTTCAAATACATGAAAGACGTCCACAACCTGGAAGCGCCGGCCATGAACTTCACAATCGTCGTCGTAGCCCTGTCCGGGGCGGCCGGGGCGATCGTGTTCGGCCGGGTCGGCGACCTCTGGTTCCGGAAGGACCGGCGGGCCAAGGTCCTGACCGCGCTCATCTGCAACGCCCTCCCGATCGTCTTCATGATCGTCTTCCTCCTCTCCAAAGTCCGCGTCCCCCCGGATGCGACGCTCGGGACGGCGCTGGCCGTCCCCGGCCTGCTGCCCCTCGTCCTGACGATCGCCGCGGCCATGTTCATCAATCAGGGGGTGAACCCCAACTGGTACGGCACGCTGACCGACATCAACCTTCCGGAACACCGGGCGACGATGATCTCGCTCGCCTCGGTGATGGACATGATGGGGAGCGCCGTGGGACCGCTCCTCGGATCCTATATCGCCTCGTCCTGGGGGCTGAGGGCGGCCATGGCGAGTGTCCTCGTCTTCTGGGCGGTCAACATCCTCTTCTGGCTGCCGGTCCTGGCCCATGTCCGGTCCGACCTCGACCGGGCCCACGCCATCCTCGCCTCCCGCGCCTCGGACATGAAAAGGAGCCTGCCCGGCCATGCCGCATGACCGCTTGTCCATCCTCTACAATCCGTCGGCCAGGATGGGCCGGGCCCTCGACCGCAAAATCAAGCTCGAGCGCCTTCTCCGCCATTTCGACATCCGCTACGACCTGGTGATGACCCGGAACGAAGAGCACCTCCGAGAGCTGACCCGGGAGCACGCGAAGACCTATCCGGCCGTGGTCGGTGCGGGCGGCGATTCGACGTTCCACATCATGATCAACGAGCTCGTCGCGGCGGGCGCCGAGGCGAGCTTCGGAATGCTCGGCGTCGGCTCGTCGAACGACATCCCCCGGGAATTCGGCATCGCGTCGCTCGTCGAAGCGTGCCGAGCCTTGAAGAACGGGAGGACGCGGAGGATCGACCTCGGAACGGTGAGCGAGGGTGGGACCCGCCTGAGCTGTTTCCTGGGGCAGGCCAACATCGGACTGGGGGCCTACGTCAACCGGTTCGTGGCCGACCTGGCCGGCCGCAAGCCCCGGCTGGCCCGGCGTCAGCTATGGGCGGGGATCCTGGGGGTCAGGAAGGCCTACAAGTCGAGGGCGATTCCCCTGTCGTTCACCATGGATTCGAACGCCGGACGGCGCGAAGGCGATTTCGTCGCGGCAATTTTCAGCAACATCCGCTACTGGGCCACGGGCAGGATCATCAACCCCGGCGCCCGGCCGGACGATGGGCTGCTCGATTGCTGCCTCATCGGCGACTGCCGCCTCACGCGGCTCGCGCGCATTGCCGCCCTGGCCGGCACGGGCCGCCACGGGTCCATCCGGGACGTCGAATTCCGACGCGAGGCTGCCTTCGAAATTTCGGCCGGCACGCCGTTCGCGGTGCAGGTCGACGGCGAGATCCTCCGGACGTCGGACGGCCGGTCCACGTTTTCCAAAATCACGATCGGGGTGATGCCGGGTGGGCTGAACCTGATCGCCTCTTGACGGCGCCCGTCAGTCGTTGGCGAAGTGAGCGTGGAGGATGCGGTAGCCGTCCGGCGCCTGGACCAGGACGAACGTCACCGGCCCCTGCTGGACCGGCCCCTCCTCCCCGACGTTCTTGTCGAAGAGCCAGCGGGCGGTGACGAACGCGGCCGTCCCGAGCGGTTGGACGCGGACTTCCTCGAGCCAGAGTCGGCTGTCCTGGGCCTTGCCTCCGGCCGTGAACCCAAACCCCTTGTGGTGCTCGACGAGCGGCTCGAGCCCGCGGATCAGGCCCTTCTTTTCGGAGGAAAAATAGGACGGGGCGGGATTGACCGAGAAGAGGCTGTAGAGGAGCGTGAGATCGGACATGTTCCCCATGACCGTCCAGGTCTTGAGCGTGTCCTCGACGGTCCGGTGGGCGGGATTGGTCAGGGTGAGATTGGCCACGTCGGCTTCGGCCGCGATGGAGGCGAAGTAGGTCCAGGCCTTCTCCTTCAGGATCGCCTCGAAGACGCCGAGGGCCATGAAGACATCCCCTCCCCAGAGGTCCCAGTTGCCGAGGCCATAGGCCCGGATGAGGGCGTTCGGCTTCTTTTCGTCCGCGGAGTCTTCCTCCCAGGGAGACAGCATCAGCTCCGGAGCGATCGCGCCCCGGTACATGAGGATGCGCTGGTAGTAGCCCGTGTTCTCGACGACATTCGCCCGCGGCCGGACCGCGGCCAGGGCGTCGCGGGCCTCCTTGTCGAGTTTCATCCGGCGCAGGGTCAGGTACAGCCAGTCCGTCGCGGCGATCACGGAATCGTCGTTCTTCGCCCACGTCAGACAGTCGCGAAACGCCTTTTCGGCGAACGGATATTCGCCGGTCAGGAAATAAGCCAGTCCGAGGTGGTAATAGATGTTGTAGTGGGTGTTGGAGAGCGGTTGGCCCGACTTGCTCGGAACGCCGTCCGGTTCAACCTCGAGCGGCTTCCCTTTCGCCAGCTCGGCCGCTTTCTCTAGGTCGTCGACGGCTCGGACGAACTGGCGGATGGTGAGATACCGGTGGCCCCGGTGGCGGAGGAGGCGGTAGGACTGGGGAAATTTCGCCAGTCCATCGCTGAACGCCTTGATGGCCTCCCGGTAACGGCCGGCGTATGCGGCGCGCCGGCCCAGCCAGATGAAATTTTCTTCGCTGGGGTCCTTGGCAAGCTTCTGGCGGGCTTCGGCGTAACGATCGAGGCTCGCCTTGTCGGGGGCCGGAGAGACAAGCTTCTCTCCCATCAGGGAGATGGCTTCATAGGTCTTGGGAGCGAGCTTTTTGGCTTCAACGGCCTGGCCGCCGGCCGAAGGACCGGCCGAAGCCCCGAGGAACAAGGCCGCCCCGAGGATGGAAGCCAGGAGGCGGAGCGTTTTCGTCCTCACGCCCGGCGCCCCTTCACCAGCGCTCCCGATGCACGATTTCGGCCAGGGGCTTGCGGACGAAGGCCCGCGGCGCTTCGTCGGGGTAGCCGACCGGTGTCATCGCCAGCGGCTCGATGCCGTCGGGCAGGCCTAGGGCCTTCCGGAGCTCCGCGGGATCGAAGGCCGCGATCCAGCACGTCGCCAGCCCCTCGGCCGCGGCGGCCAGGACGAGGTGTTCGAAGGCGATGGTGACGTCGACGTCCGCGTAATTTTTCTTGTCCATGCGGACCCAGGCTTTGTCCGGCTCGGCGCAGGCGCAGATGACGACCGGGGCGGCGGCGAACCAGTCCCGGGAATAAGCCCTGGTCAGGCTCCGGCGGACCGCCTCGTCGGTGACGACGATGAAATGACAGGGCTGGCGGTTGGCCGCCGAGGGCGCGATCCTCACGGCCTCCAGGATCCGTTCGAGCTTGTCCGGCTCCACGGGGGTCGATTTGTATTTCCGGATGCTCCGGCGGGTTTCTAAAACATGATAGAAGTCCATGGTTCGCTCCTTTAGGGATGGTCGCCTTCGATTATCTCAAAAAGGCCGGGACAAGGGAAGGCTGAGCGCACTCGCGCTTTTCGTCCCTTGACCTTATTGCCCCGTCCAGTTTTTGGGGTTGCCCTCACAATCCGTTGGTGAAGCTTTTGAGTTTCTTCGACCGGCTGGGGTGCTTGAGCTTGCGCAGAGCCTTGGCCTCGATCTGACGGATGCGCTCGCGGGTGACCTTGAACTGCTGGCCGACTTCCTCCAGGGTGTGCTCGTTCCCATCGCCCAGACCGAAGCGCATCTTGAGGATCTTCGCTTCGCGCTCGGTCAGGCTTTTAAGGGCCTCCTCGATCTTTTCGCGCAGATTGATGTGGATGACGGCGTCGGGAGGGGAGGGCATGACCTTGTCTTCGATGAAGTCGCCGAGGTGGCTGTCCCCCTCCTCGCCGATGGGCGTTTCGAGGGAGATAGGCTGCTGAGCGATCTTGATGATTTTGCGGACCTTGCTCACCGGCATGTCCATTTTCTTGGCGATTTCCTCGCTGGTCGGCTCGCGGCCGATCTCCTGGACGAGACTCCGCCTGACCCGGCTGAACTTGTTGATGTTCTCGATCATATGGACGGGGATGCGGATCGTGCGGGCCTGATCGGCGATGGCCCGGGTGATGGCCTGGCGGATCCACCATGTGGCGTAAGTCCCAAACTTAAATCCACGGCGGTATTCGAACTTGTCGACGGCCTTCATGAGGCCGATGTTGCCCTCCTGAATGAGGTCCAGAAACTGCAGGCCGCGGTAGAAATATTTCTTGGCGATGGAGACGACCAGCCGGAGATTGGCGGCGACGAGTTCTTTTTTGGCCTGGTTGCTGATCTTCTTCCCAGTGGCGATGGAGCGGACAATCTTGCGCAGGTTGGGCGAATCCAGCCCGACGTCCTTCTGAACGGTCCGGATTTGCTTCTGCAGTTCCCGGAACTTTTCGGCCAGGTCTTCACCATCCTTCTTTTTCCGGGTCTTGGCCAGGAGAAGCTCGATTTCCTCTTTTTTCTCCTCCAGCTGGTTGACGGCGTGGAGCTGGCGGATGAGGGTTTCGATGATCCTTTCCTTCTGGCTCGTGCGGATGTTGAGATCCCCGATGGATCTCGACATCTCGACGATGACCCGGCCTCGGGAGAGAGCCTTCTTCCGGTTGTTGGGGATCTTGTCCAACTTCCGGCTCAGGTTGTGGATCTTTCGGACCTTGGCCAGGATCTGGTTTTTCTTTTCCTCGAGTTTGCCCTCGGCGATGTCGTCTTCGGAAACGTTGAACATCTCCTGGATGATCATCGGGTTGGCTTCAATGCGTTCTTCCAGGGACAGGACTTCGTTGAGGACCAGACGGGTTTTGCTGAGCGCCTTGACGATGGCTTTTTCGCCGCGCTCGATTTCGCGGGCGATGGAGATCTCGCCCTCCCGGGTGAGGAGGGAAATGCTGCCCATCTCGCGCAGGTAGAGCTTGACGGGATCGATCGTCCGCTCCAGGCCCTGAGAGATGAACTCCGAGATCTCGTCTTTGGGAAGTTTAGTATTGGCCGGCACGTGGCACTCCTCTCCGCTGCGTTTCGCCTCTCAAGGAAAATACGCTTTGACCCGTTCCCCCTTAGTGTACCACGTGTGAAGTTTACGTATATGGGTGGGCCGGGATCCGAGCTGGATCTTTCGACGCTGGGGACAGAAGAAGCCGCCGCCATCATGGAGCGGCTGAAGGGCTGAATCCTGGCCCCTAGCCGCTTTTTTAGGGTTTTGTGAGGTCTTGCGGGGAATTATGGGGAATAGAACAGAAGGGAAAACTATGAAGTAGACCCCATTGTCTGGACAGTTTAGAGGCCTTCTGAAAGTGCATTAAAGACCTGCCTATCGTTGCCTTAATCACTATCCATCAGCATAATTTGTTCAAGTACAAAACATAATATTGTCCGTCTCGCGCTCTGCCGAACGAGTTCGTCCAAGGCCGTCCACGATTCCGAAATCATTCGACCTTCGTCCGCTTTTCCGGTAAGCTTGTCCATGAGCGTATCCTTTCGAACCTCTTCGGGTCCATGTTGAAGTTTGAAGGTCAACATAGGATACGCTCTTTCCTTTCACACACAAGTTTCGGTTATATCTCCGCCCTGGGGTATAAACAGCTCATGGAAGTGGAACGGGCGTTCCGGACGCTCAAAACTACGCTCGATCTCCGGCCGCTCTATCATCGCAAGGAGGAGAGGATCCGGGTTCATGTGCTCCTGTGCTATCTTTCGCTCCTGCTGGTCCGGATCGCGGAGCACGAGACGGGCGAGACCTGGGACCGAATCCGTCCGATCATGGACCGTTGTCATCTCGGAGAATTTTCTTCAAAAGATGGGCGCATTTTGCAGCGCACGGAACTGACCTCGGAACAGGTTAACATCTTGAATCGGTTGAAAATAGCTCATCCGCCATCGGTCTATAACGTCCAGATAAGCGCCTAGAACCGTAGGCACACGCCACTTTTTTGATTTTCCCATAACCCCATGATAATCTATCAGTTAGGACGGGGCGTTAGTCTATGACTGTCGAACCCGGGGCAAACTCCCCAGATAAGAATTTGAAGCATGGCCTCCTCCTCTAGAGCAAATGCCTTCTACGTTTTATTTTAGAGCGGCAATCTTCTTCTCAATATCATCAACTATTTCTACTTGTTGATCATCGGGGATTTCGTCAGTTTTAATAAAGTATAAAGCCTCTTGGAATTTCGCAATTGCCTTTTGTTTTTGATCCATAAAAATCGCCTTCTCCGCTTCTTCGAGAAAGGTTTTTAATTGAAGTTCGCGTACTATCTTGCGGGTGTTTTTATCTTCAGTTTCTAAAACTGCAGAAATTTCTTCACCTGGAAATTCCTTTCTCCATTCAGCGATCTTTAGGAGGACTTTATTGTTTTCCGAAATCTTAGATTTAGGGGAAATCACTATTTCAGCTCTTGTCCTAATCTTATCGATTTCATCGGCCACAAATTGCTTGATCAAGGCGATTTTTTTATTGGAATAACTCGATATCAAAGCGCTCGCTAACGGAGTCATAAGCTGCATCCCCCATGCTTCGTATTTTGCTATATATCGCGCATGTTCAATTAAAGTATCAATGCGGCTTATGATCGTTTTGAAAGATTTGGATTCAGAAATAATTCTTTGACTCTCAATGATGATCCTATATCTTTGATTGAAATCGAATTTAGCTCGAGAAATGCAGGAGTTGCAAACTCCGTTTTCATTGGTTGAAACGAAGAGACCTTTCTTCCCGCACCATTTGCACTGGGACATTCGTCACCCCCGCTCTGAAAAAAAGTAATTCAGCCTATTTCAAGTCCAAACCACCTTATCCTTAAACCAGATTGTAGTTCAGTCTCTTTTTATTCGCAAGAATAAAAATGCTAGTGTACAGTGACGTTCGCAATTTGGAATAAAGGAGGAGCCATCGTAAACTCTCTTCGATCGGCAAGCCGGCTGTGAGTGGAATATTTGCTACGATGGTTCCGCAAGCACGAACATTTCTTGATTTGACCAGCTGGAGGCCCCTTTTCCCAGGTTTATTCCTATTATGCCTGGATCGAATTAAGCGGGCAACTCTGTACATACATATACTTGACAAGTATCCCCATTGTTAGCTATGCTTTTTAAAGGCGGGGGGCTTTTTCTTAAGTAATATTTCGGCAATTATTTTATTTTGCCAAATTACTAAGGAGCTAGAAAATGAAAAATATCCATTACCTGGGTTTAATTTCTCTTTTTGTCTTATCCAGTTGTGTTGCCCCAATACTCAATATATCAAAAACAACTTACGTTAAGAACGATTTTTCATTATCAGCGACAGAAAATGAATGTTTAGCTATTCTTCCTGTTGTAGAAGGCGCGGGAATTGAAGGATATCGGCGACCTTTTGGTGATGCTTTAAATAATGCGATGGAAACTCTCGGGAAAGGTATCCGTTTTATTAAATGGCAGGATACTTTAAATATTTTAAATGAGAATAATTTGGCGAGTCGCTATCAAGATGCTTTAATCCGATACAAAGACACAGCGATAATTGATAAAAATCTTATTCAGGATATGGGGGTAGCTCTATCCGCAAAATATTTTCTTTTTGTCCAACTTCGCCCTCTAGAAAATACGCATGAATTAAGGCAATCAGTCCTCGTAAGAGGCGTGTATACCCAGGAAACTTTTGGAGTATCTGGTTTCGGGCAGATATGGGACGCTAAAGAAGGAGATGTTGTTTGGGAAGGCGTCGGAGGTGTAATGGCTCAATCCGACGAGCTGTCCTATATTGGAGATAGAAATCCTGAAACCTATAGCACGAAAGCCGCATACGCCTTAATTAAAAAGATATTAAAGCTAAAATAGCTTTCTACTCTTTGTTTTATTTCAGCTAACGCTATATTTTTTCGTCGTAATGCTCCCCCCACTCGCTCTTTCTCTAAATTATCAAAATGGCTTTCTTGGTGGGACTCTTGAGCAATCAGTATAACAATGCTCCCTATCGCGTTTAGGAGAGGGCCATCGTAAACTCTCTTAGATCGGCAAACCGAAAAAGATAAAGGAGATTTTATTGATCGGCTACTATTTCACGAACGAATCTTGACATGAGCCTTATGAAAGGGTGTAATGTTTTTCATAGATTCTTCTGGAGGGATCATGAAAATAAAATTTGTTATCGTATTTGTTCTTTTCTTATCCATTATAGCATGCAGCTCAAAATCAAGTACTTCAGAAACCGAATTAGTTATTAAAAAGGCATTCCCTCTATCAGATAAGGATAAAATTGAAATTATTGGAACATCTGACGAATCAAAGACCGCTAGGCTAGTTAAATTTAAATTTAATGATTCGCAAATTAATGCAAGATTACGAAAATATGATCAGGGTTGGCTATTGGATGAAATACAAGATTCAACGGGGAAATGGCTGCCTGTCACAATGATTTCCAGTGGCGATAAAGCAACGAAAAAGTTGGATAGTGAAATTAAGGCGGAATGGGCGCAGGTAGAAAATATATATAAAAGACGAGAAGACCTAATTCCCAATTTAATCGAAGCAACTAAGGGATTAACTTCCGAAAAAGAAGCAATGTCTGTTTTAGTTAAAGCTAGAGATAAGGTTGCGCTAAATAAACCGGATAATAACGTAACAGATAATCCAAATAATTTCAGAGAGTTTCAATTAGCTCAAGATGAATTAGGTTCGGCTATTTCTGCCATATTCACACTTGTCGAAAAGTATCCTGTGATAAAAACAGACCCTAAGTTCCAAGAAGTAATGTATCAAATAGAAGGAACAGAAAACAGAATTACTGTTGAACGATTGCGATACAATGAAGCAGCACGGGCCTTCAATTCAATGAGACTAAAATCCGTTATTAATGTGTTTACTCCTGAAAAACAATATTTTAAATCACAATAAATACTTTTCAATAGCTTAAGAATACACACATGGTCGACAAAATATTATTCGAATCTGGCGATACAAGAGTTACATCATCGCATTTATGGAACAGAGGCACATCCACAGTAATTGCGCAAATCGAACGATATGAAGTTCAAGATGAATATAGAAATAAAACTAAATTTAAATTTCCTTCGCTTGCAAGACTAATAAAGCTGGCGCTACTAATAGGATGCATAAGTGTATTAGTCGGAATTGGTCTAATTAGCAACTATTCCGAAGGTCAAGTACCAGTTTGGATTCGCATTGCGATCCTATCCGGTGGTGCTCTTTTTTTAGCCAGCATCTTTACATTGTTATTTTGGCCTAAGAATTATTTTACTACCACAATTTATAATCTAAATGTTTGGACAGTCGGTGGCCATCAAATCTCCATTAAGTGTGGCGACATTGAATCTCAACGCAACCTAGTCGAATCGCTTCAACGTGCTATCGCGGCTGCTCGAAGCGGTCCCTTACCAAGTAAGTCCGTAGCTGAAGAGCTTCGCGCTCTATTCACCCTTCAAGCAGAGGGAATATTGGGCTCTTCGGATATGGAGCGTGCAAAGGATTTATTTCTCGGTAAGCCGATTGATCGTCGAGCGGCAGCGATAGCGCAAATCGAACAGCTCCACCAATTATACAAGCAGGGCGTTCTTTCAGAGGGAGAATTCAATATGAAAAAATGGGAAGTTCTTTCAAAAAATTGATATTGTATAGTAAATTATTTTTGATACGTATACCATAATTTTGCGATTAACGATTAATTAGGGCCCTAATCATGCCATCAGCAAATATTATTTCAATCCAAACTGTGCTTTCTGCATCAACTTATTATTTTGAAAAATGGCATTCATATTACTACCATTCTTGTTAATCCATTGATACATTATTGTTTGTACAGAGGCCATGACTCCGGGCACTCCTTCAATCTTGTTTTGAGACATTTCCTCTCCGGAAGCGCCTAATATTTTAACGACTTCTTCGTAGGTCATCCCGGTTTGGATACTCTGATATTTATCCATTGTAATAAGTTGACTTCCCGATAATATCGAGGCCCCCCCACTCTGAGAGTTAAAAATATCTCCCAAAAAGCCAAGTTTGTCTCTTTGAACATAAAAAAGGATTAGCAAGAAAACGATAACGATCACTACTGCAATAAGGTTTGTTTTCTTTCTTTTGTCCATCGAGCCTTCCTCTAAAGAATATTTAAAATAGCCAATTCGCGCACTTGCTATCTGATCGGATTTATGAACGTCAAATAATACGGCCCTTTATTTCAATAGCTCCTTCTTCTTTATTAAGAATTCTTCTTCGGTTATGACCCCTTTTTCTCTAAGTTGTCCGAGTTTTTCAAGTTGATATAATGAATTGTTTGATGAATGAGTATTAGGAACTGCCTTCATCGATGATTCAGTTGAATTGATCCTTTTATATTCACCTCGTTTTGCAAGATAGAATGGGAACCCAATAATCCAAAGCAAAAGACAAACAAAAAACCATCCCCATGGTCCCATATTAGCCATACCCGATATTTGACCCTTTTTTACGCCTATAGTATTTGCATCAATTAATACCCATATTGAAGTAACAATAACAACCAATCCGACGAAATCAAACATAATTCCCCCCTTAATTTTGATATTGAGATGAATAAATCTATCAAATTAACCTATTTATCGAATTTCATTCCCCCTGTTGATCTTGTATACGCAAATTCCCAATACGGCAGCCTAAGAATGATTCGATCGGTTGGTGCTTGCCCAAGAGCCATTCCTCTTGAGAATAAAGAAACGCTTCCTGTAACCCCAAGACTGGTAGCGTCAGCCGAATTAAAAAATGGCTCCCCACTGTGTCGCCACACTATTAATGTCACTCCATCTGGAACTGCGCCAATCGGCTGAATGGTATAAAAGCCGACTTTGAAATAAATAACAAGAACGATTAACAGAAACAAAATAAGAAAGAGCCAACGCCTAGTTTTTGATATTGCCAATTTCTCCTCCTTTTAATTCTCACTTTTTCTTATTAATTAATTCCAATTCAAAAAGTCTTTCTACAGATGCGGAATATATGAAAAATCGAATTAATTTTTTACAAATGATCTTGGGCCTCTTATAAAGCTTCCATTAAGCATGGCTAAGTCTTTGTTAATAGCATCTTTGTCATCATAAATCCCATTTGAGGGATTCGAAGGATCATATATCCAATTATCTTTGAGGCCATCCTTCCCAAGAGATACAACTAGAAAATCGTCCGACGCGCTTCCCATAATTCCATACTGGCCATCAATTGCTTTTCCACAATAGACGAGGTAGTTATGCCCCCAAGGATCCTTGATCGGAAGTTTTTTAATATATTTTGGACATAAAGAGTTATAAAAAGTATTCGATTCATTATAAATACCTGAAGACGGGGGGGGTGCCGATGTATCAGTAGCATAATCTAAGAGTGCAGTTGCAATTTGGCTTATATCTATCATTGCTTTTGTAATCTTCTTGGATTCATCTCCGGCATTATTAGAAGAACACGCGATAACAAAAAGTGAAGCAAGCACCATAATGAAATTACGGCATCTCATGTTGTCCTCCCCTTGATAAGATTCTATTAATCCAATCTATTCCCGGTTCACCCGACCTTACCGCAGATCGTATTGTAGTTCTGGCAGATTAGATTCACAATTCGTGGAAAGCCCTCTACCGAGATCTCCCTCCCCATTAGGATTGTTGGCTCTATTTTTATTCGGAAATGAGATATTGTCAAGGCTGGCTAAAGTATGAGTCTGTTTGCCCTTATGACTGAAAGAGCAGCCATCATAAACTCTTTTCGATCGGCAGACCGGATGAAAGGCTTGATCTTAATACGATAGTTCAAGGGCTAACTGAATAGATTTATAATGGCTCCAGATTTGCAAATGTCAATTGACCCCAGACCTAAATATATTTAGTCAAAGGGAAATTCTCTTACGACTGTTGTTCCAAATATTGCTGTGTATACTAATTTCTTTGGCTTATCATATGTCGCGAAAATAATATTTCCTGAGGTCTCTGTTCCGGGCTGCAATTCAACTGCATCAAAGTATCTTGATAATCCATAAGTCTCTGATGAATGGCTTAAGCTTTTGCCTGTTAAAGTGACAAGAGTAAAATTGTTTGGATTTGCATGCCTTACTTCATTAGATGTGTTTTTTATCCATACATATAACTTTAAAGGTTCGTACTCCTGTATTTGAATTGCCATTAAAATTCCATCATTTCCTTCATAGCATTTCAATTTATTTAGCTTTGCCTTAAGCAGATATGCAGGAATATTAAGCGAAACGTTCTTATTATTTATTAATCGTTCGCATATTTGGATAGCTTTATCAAAGTCATAACAACTTTTTGATTCAGCTAATTTAATTACATTGTCAACGTCTTGCTGCAATATTTTTCTTTCCCTCTCTTGAGCTTGTTTTGATAACTCCGTTTTTACTTTATTACTTATGGTTTCAATATCCTTATATTTAGAATCTACCATTTGTATCTTTGCAATTATCTTATCCGCATTAACATAATCGTTATTGTTTATATATGAAATGACCTGTTTGTAATGATTTTCCTTGTTGACTTGGTTATAAGTAATTTCCTGCTGGCGCTCTTGCTCCTTTTTATCGGCCTCAATTTTTAGTCTATTTTCCTGCTCCTTTTCGACTTTAATCCTTTCGTTATATTGCTTATTATTTACAAACCATAATACTGGATTCCAGACACTAATTAATATATAGCCAACTGAAATAGCAATAATTCCTGCTCTGAGATTTCTTTTGCCTTTTAATTTTTTTATAGCAAATAAGATGCTCGATAAACCAAACAATATAGTGCATGAGATTACTACTGGAAAATTATCAGAACTATTTTTAAATCCCTGGAAGATAACAGCAACGAAAAGGCCAAATAGAAAAAAGCAAATCCTAATAAACGAAATACTAACTTGTGTATGCGCTGGTGGGATAGTTTTGGAGAGAATATCGTTGTTTGCAGATTGATCATCAAACTCGCTTTCTTTGTTAAGAAACTCACCACAATACCGACATTTTATCGCTTCATCTTGGATCTTTTCGCCACAGAATGGGCAACTTTTCATATATGCTAGCCCCCTTTAATGAATAAAAAGCTATATCAAATAGAGTATTAAGTCAAATAGAGATAACATAGGTGATTTCTCAGACCTAAAGAATATGGCTGGACACGCTAATTTCAATCATATAGAGTAATTCGTATATCTTTAATCTGGGGGTACAAGATGAATAAATTTACGAGTGTTTTGGTTGTGGTTCTGCTTATTTGCATCTTAGGCTCATACCTTTCGGTAAATTTCTTTTTTAAAGAAAAGGCAAATATCGTGAAATGGGAATATCGTATTGAATCATTTGATGACTTAGAATTTCAATCGCAAATACAAAAAGTTGGCCAAGATGGATGGGAATTAGCATCTGCTAGACGCGCCATGTCTGGAGAAGGATATTCTAGCAAAGGCGTCTATGAATGCATTTTTAAAAGGCCAAAACTCACCAATTAACGCCGGTTTATAGATAAGGTTGCAGCTCGGACTATGGGGATAGCCATCCTAAACTCTCTTCGATTGGCAAAGCGGAAGAGAGGAGTGATTTTACTACAATGGCTCAAGCGGCTTGCTATCGGGCTAAGATGGTTCTGAGACTACGAACAAATCTCGATTCTGCCCTTAGTCTCAATTGGTTATCTTGATTCTCTCTTGAATGGTCGTTAATACTTCGCTCAAGCTAACAAATTTGATACAAAAAGCAAATATTAGTACTAAGAAAAACAAGCATAAGATACTAATAAATACATTTTTTAGTAAAAGATGGATAGAACATGTTATTGCGCAAATTAATAATAATTCAATAATTACGAATAAACCGAATAAGCCATATGACGGTTTATTAATTACCCATAGAATAAATGAAAAAATAATAAATAATAAAATAAGGATAATGGCCCACTTCCAATCAAATTTTTTTGGTAAATCGAATAAATCTCTCGAATTAAAATTTTTATCTATAATAAATAAGCGCTTTATTTCTTCAGGTGTTCCGCTAACTTTGCCAATTTTCATATGACTAGTTATTTGCTCGCGGTGATAAATTTCAAAACATCACTATAAGCCTTTTTCATAGTCCATTCTGAAGAAGAATTATCCTTAATTAATATCAGACGTTGAAATTCCATTATGTAGTTCGTTTCTTTAAAAATAAAGCCATCAAAATTTCCACCAAAAGCTTTTTGGTTTATTGTTTTTAAAGCATCCGATATTTTTGAAAACGTATCTTTGAATTCAATCTTTGATTTTATTCCAGTTCCGAAAAGAAACTCTATAATCGCTCCATCCTCTTTACAAGGATAAACAATAGCACTAATGCCAATATCCGGTTTTAGAATTCCAGAAATTTGGTATTTGAAATTATCAATATAATCTTGAATGATTTTTTTATCTTCCATGTTATATGAATATTAATAGCGTATTTGTAATCAAGGTGTCAATGGACTTCCCCCTTGAGAGAACTACATACCCGAAAAATAGCCTGAATCGGGAAGTCTCACCCAAAATCTTGTCTGGCCCAAAATGGGCTTTCGGACTGTTCAACGAATCTGATACCCGATATGTTCAGAATATTTGCATTTTACATACAGACTTCAACCATAAATATTTGACGCCCATTTGACGCCCGTTTGCCATTTTGGGCGTAAAAGGGCTTCCTACGGCATAAAGCGACTTAAATCACGACCTGAGAAAAACAAAGGAGGATAAAGAAATTAATGGTGGAGCTGACCAGGATCGAACTGGCGACCTCTTGACTGCCAGTCAAGCGCTCTCCCGAACTGAGCTACAGCCCCACTGGGGATGATATCCTACAAAAAAAGGGCCTTCCCGTCAAGGAGTTCCCCGCATCTCTTTGATATCACGGAAGATCTCGATTAGAATGGGAGGGCCATGAAACTCGACGACGTCCGGAAAGCGCGAGAGCGAGCCGCGCAAATCCTGGCGAAAGCCGGGATCACCGTCGCCTTCCGCGAAAAAGAAACCCTAGAAATCGCCGACTTCGGCCTGAACGACCTCGAGCACTACGGCCTCGAAGTGCTGGCCTACGAATCGAACGAGCGCTACTGCGCCAAGGAGCTCGTCCTCTTCCCCCGCCAGATCTGCCCCGAGCACCATCACCCGCCGATCGACGCCCACAACGTCGGCAAACAGGAGACGTTCCGCTGCCGCTGAGGGGTCGTCTATCTGTATGTCGAAGGCGAGCCGACGCCCCATCCCAAAGCTAAAATCCCTGCCGGCGACGAAGCGCTCTTCACCGCCCGGCACGAAATCGTCCTCCGCCCCGGCGATCAATACACGCTGCCGCCCGGCCGGCTGCACTGGTTCCAGGCCGGCGACGAAGGGGCGGTGTTGAGCGAGTTCTCGTCGAAGAACCTCGACGAAACGGACGTCTGGCGGAACCCGCGGATCCGGAGAATCCCGACGATCGATTAATCCGCGTGCGCGGCCTCGGCCATGGCCGCCACGTTCTCGGGCGGGACGTTCGGCAGCAGCGCCTCGTGGCTGGGGCTCACGATCCACCACGGTCCGAACACATCCTTCAGCCGCCGGACCTCGGCCCTCACTTCGGCCGGGGATCCCTGCACGAGAAGCTGCTGGGTGTCGATCCCGCCTAAAAACGCGACCTTCCCCTGAAAGTCCCGGGCCAGCCGCTCCGCCTCCATGCCCGCCGCCCGCGCTTGGAGCGGATGAAGGCAGTTCACGCCGGCCGCGATGAGATGGGGAATCACCCGACCGATCGACCCGCAGGAATGGAGGATGACCTGCCAGCCGTGGGCTCGCGCCTGGTCCGTGAATTTCCGGAACCAGGGCAGGATGAATTCCTCGAAGTGGCGGGGGCTGATGAGGAGATCGCACTGGGTGCCGAAGTCGTTGCCGAAGAAATACCCGCCGGCGAGCGGTCCGGGCTGTCCATGGAAGACCTTGTATTGGCGAGCGTCGAAGAGCTTCTTCCCGGCGGGATGCCGGTAGGTCGTCTCCATGTATTGGGGCGTCAGCCAGCGGAAATCGTCGCCGAGTTTGAGGCGCAATTCCTCCGCGGTCCGCGTGCCGAAATAACGATGGTAGAGCGGCCAGGTGTCGGGGTGGGGATTGCCGAGCCAGAACCCCCGCCGCGGCACGGGGCGGAGGGCGATGATATCGCGGACCAGGGAACGGCTCGTAAGGATCACCGGTATTTCTTCACCGCGTCGTACATCGCCGTGACGTTCCGCGGCGGGACGTGGGGCATGATGTTGTGGATCGGAGTGAAAACGAACCCGCCGCCCGGAGCGAACGTCGCGATCCGCTCCCGCACGTGGGCTTCGATCTCCTCCGGGGTGCCAAGGGGCAGGACGCGCTGCGTGTCGCAGCCGCCGCCCCAGAAGGTGATGTCCTTCCCGAATTCCTTCTTGAGCCGGGCCGGGTCCATCCCCCGGGCGCTCGTCTGGACGGGGTTGATGATCTCGACCCCGACCTCGATGAGGTCGGGCAGGATGTCGGCGATCGCCCCGCAGGAATGGAGGAAGAGGTGAAGGCCCGACCGCTTCCTCACCTTCTCGAAAATCAAGCGCTGGCGCGGCTTGAACACCTCCCGATACAGGCGCGGCGAGATTTCGAGGGCCTGCTGCGTCCCGAAATCGTCGCCCATCTGGATGATCTGGACGTAACCCTCGACCGCGTCCAGGACCTTGGCCAGGTTGGCCAGGTGCATCTCGACGAGCTTGTCGAGCAGGGCTTCGGCCTTCCGCCGGTTCTCGACGAGGTCGATGAGGAACTGGTCCATGCGGCAGAGGTACTGGCCCCATTCGAGAAGGTTCGCCCCGAAGGCGACCATGACCGCATAATCCGTCATTTCGTAGAGATGCTTCGCCCGGCGGCGGATTTCGGCCAGGTGTTCGGAAGTGAGCGGCTTGTGATAGGGCGCGCACGGAAGCGCGGACCAGGTGACGTCGCCCATGAGCTCGGGCAGTCGGTCGAGGACGGACAAATCGCCGCCGTCCCAGTCCTTCAAGGGAAATCGCGTTTGGCTCAGAAAGTAAGCGCCCCGGGGCATGGCTCCGATCGACTCGCCCTTCTCATTAAGAGTGAGCCATCCCCCGTCGTGCGGGACGAAATTGATGTAGGCCGGTATTTTCGCGGCCGCGCCGTCCGGCAGAATGAAGGGCTTCCAATCGCTCGCGTCGCACAGGAAAGCGCGCCCCAGGTCCACGACGTCCGATTCCACGTAATCAAGGATCCAGTCTTCGGGGAGAGCGAGTTGCTGGACGACGTCGTAGACATATGTGTTGCCGTCGGTGATCCCGAGATGTTCCTTCAACCGGCGATAGGCGACGGCCGTGATGCCCGTGGAGCGCATCGCCCCGAGATCGACGGGGACGCGGTCCGGCTCGCGATGGCTGATGGTCCGGAGGACCCGTTCGCGTCTGGTCATGCGCCTATTTTATCCTATTCTTCCTCGATGAGGGCGACTTCCCGAAGACCATGACGGCCATGATGACCGCTCCGACCGTCGGATCCACTTGGCCTGGAAGGCCATGTAGAAACAGATCATGAACCAGCCCCAGAAGATGTGGGTCGCCCAGAGCGACTTGAGGCCCAGGTAGAAGATGACTCCGATCATCGACATCGTCCCGCCGATATCGATATAACTTGAACACCCCGAGAGGCCGAGCATCCACCAGGGGATATTGCGGTCGGCCAGGTAATAGGAATCCAGCTTTTTCGTGGCCTTCTTCTTAACGATGAATCCGATCATGGCCACGGTGACGAGATAGACGACGATAATGACCAGGTCGACCCAGTGGAGACTCATGTTCGGCCCCTGTTTTGCAACGTTTTTTCCTGAACTACGTTTAACTTAAGTCGCAGCGGAAAGTCAACTCGGCCCCGCGCTAAATCCGGTGCCGGATTAGCGCGGCGTCCGACGGGCGTCCGAAAGACCCGGGGCATTGCGCCGCTCGTCAGCTTTTAGCCGTGCAAATCGGGGTAAAAACCTGAAAAATGGCCAAATAAATTAGTTTTTTCGATGTTTTTTCTTAACATCCCCGGCCAAAAATGTTAAAATGATCGGGAAAAGGATTGTTCCATGATACCAAAGAAAGCTAAACCCGTTAAAAATATCATGTTCTGGATGGCCGCGGGGGCCGTCATCATCTTCCTCTGGAGCCTGCTCCAGGCGCCGGCTGTGGTCAACTCCGAGATCAAGTTCAGCCAGTTCCTCAAGGACGTGGAGGACGGCAAAGTCGCGGAAGTGAGCATCAACGGCACCCAGATCAAGGGAACCTACAAGTCCGACCAGTCGTCCTTCAAGACGAACCTGCCCCAGCAATACAACGATCTGGTCAAGATCCTCCGTGACAACAAGGTGGACATCGACGTCAAGGACGCCAACAAGTCGCCCTGGTTCTCGGTCCTCTTCTCCTGGTTCCCCATCATCCTCCTGATCCTCTTCTGGGTCTTCTTCATGCGCCAGATGCAGTCGGGCGGGAATAAGGCCATGTCGTTCGGCAAGAGCCGGGCCAAGCTCTTCTCCCCCCAGCAGAAGAAGGTGACCTTCAAGGACGTGGCCGGCGTCCAGGAGGCGAAGGACGAGCTGCAGGAAATCGTCGGCTTCCTGAAGGAGCCCCAGAAATTCCAGCGCCTGGGCGGCCGCATCCCCAAGGGCGTCATCCTGGTCGGCGCGCCGGGCACGGGCAAGACCCTCCTCGCCCGGGCGGTCGCCGGCGAGGCCAACGTGCCCTTCTTCTCGATCAGCGGCTCGGACTTCGTCGAGATGTTCGTCGGCGTCGGCGCGTCGCGCGTCCGCGATCTGTTCGAAAACGGCAAGAAGCACGCCCCCTGCCTGATCTTCATCGACGAGATCGACGCCGTCGGCCGCCAGCGCGGCGCGGGCCTCGGCGGCGGCCACGACGAGCGCGAGCAGACCCTGAACCAGCTCCTCGTCGAAATGGACGGCTTCGACTCGAACGAGGGCATCATCCTCATCGCCGCCACGAACCGGCCCGACATCCTCGACAGCGCCCTGCTCCGGCCCGGCCGGTTCGACCGCCGGATCATAGTCAACATGCCCGACGTCAAGGGCCGCGAGGAGATCCTCAAGGTCCACGTTCGCAAGATCCCCCTCGACAAGGACGTCGACCTCTCCATCCTCGCCCGCTCCACCCCGGGCTTCTCGGGCGCCGACCTGGCCAACATGGTCAACGAGGCGGCCCTGATCGGAGCCCCGAACGGCCAGGTCAGCGTCACGATGAAGGACATGGAATACGCCAAGGACAAGGTCCTGATGGGCGTCGAGCGCAAGAGCATGATCATCAGCGACGAGGAGAAGCGGAGCACGGCCTATCACGAGGCCGGCCACGCGCTCGTGGCGGCCCTCCTCCCGGAGGCCGATCCGATCCACAAGGTCACGATCATCCCGCGCGGCATGGCCCTCGGCCTCACCCAGCAGCTCCCCCTCGACGACCGCTACACCTACAGCAAGGAATACCTCGAAGCCCAGCTCGCCGTCCTCATGGCCGGCCGGGTCGCGGAGAACATCTTCCTCGGCCAGACGACAACCGGCGCGGCCAACGATTTCGAGAAGGCGACCGAGATCGCCCGAAAGATGGTCTGCCAGTGGGGCATGTCCGAGCTCGGCCCCCTGACCTTCGGCGAGCGCGACGACCTCATCTTCCTCGGCCGCGAGCTGGCGATTAACAAGAACTTCAGCGAGCGGACCTCGGAGCGGATCGACGAGGAAGTGAAGAAGATCATCTCCCGGAACTTCGAGCGGGCCCAGCAGATCCTCGATTCGAACAAGCCCAAGCTGAAGAAGATCGCCAAGCTGCTCCTCGAGAAAGAAGTGATCTCCTCCGACGAGATCAACATGATCGTCAAGGGACGGCGGGCGAAAGCCCCCCAGCCGGCGCCCGAGGGCAAGCCGTTCGCCGCAGCCCAGACGCCCGCCGCGGCCGAAGCGCCCGCCGCGACCCAGGCCCCCGCCCCGTCCGCGGCCTCACCAGCCTTGGACAAGCCCGAACCGGCGAAGGCTTAATAGGAGTTTGTAAAAGCGCACACATGTCATTGCGAGCGACTGAGAGGACAGAAACCGTCTTCCGGGTCCGCGGGACGGACCATCGTCTCGGCCGCCGGACCTGGATCATGGGCATCGTCAACGTCACCCCCGATTCCTTCTACGACGGCGGCCGGTTCTCCGACCCCGGCCGGGCCGTCGAACACGGCCTGAGTCTGGCCTCCGAAGGGGCCGACATCCTCGACGTCGGGGGGGAAAGCTCCCGCCCCGGCTCCGACCCCGTCCCCGCCGACGAAGAGCGCCGGCGCGTCGTCCCGGTCATCGCCGAGTTGCGCAGGCGCACGGCGACCCTGATCTCGGTCGACACGACGAAGCTCGAGGTGGCCGAGGCCGCCCTGGACGCGGGCGCGGACATCGTCAACGACATCAGCGCCTCGGGCCTCGATCCGCGGGTCCTCGTCCTCGCCGCGAGCCACGGCGCCGGCTTCGTCATGATGCACATGAAAGGCACGCCCAAGACCATGCAGGACGCGCCGCGCTACGACGACGCGGTCGCCGAGATCCGGGCGTTCCTCGCAGGGAAGATCGCGGCCGCGCTGGCCTCCGGACTCGCCGCAGAGAGCATCGTCCTCGACCCCGGTATCGGCTTCGGCAAGTGCCTCGAGGACAATCTTGTCCTGCTCAACCATCTCGACGCCCTCGCCTCCCTCGACCGCCCGGTCCTCGTGGGTGTGTCGCGCAAGGCCTTCATCGGCCGCCTCCTGGACGCCGCGCCGGACGACCGGCTCGAGGGAACGATCGCCGCGGCGGTGTTGGGGGTCGTCCGCGGGGCGCACATCCTGCGCGTCCACGACGTCCAGGCGGTCGGCCGGGCCGCGCGGGTCGCGGACGCGATCCTGGCCGCCGCACCGCCCGGTCCCGCGCCGACGGAAGGAGACGTCCGCCGTGCTGGCTAACGTACTGACCGCCCTCCACCGGTCCACGATCCTGGACCTGCTCGACATCCTCCTCGTGGCTTTCATCATCTATTCCTTCTTCCTGCTGATCAAGGAGACCAAAGCCTACCGGATGGCGATCGGCATCGGGATCATCGGGCTCCTCTTCCTCTTCACCCAGTGGAGCCGGATGGTGGTCTCCACTTGGCTGCTGCGGAACTTCGTCACCTACCTCATCATCGCCGTCATCGTCCTCTTCCAGAGCGAGATCCGGCGCTTCCTGACCGGCGTCGGCACCCGCTCCTTCCGCAAGCCCCTGGCCCTCCGGAATTTTCAGGAAAAGGTCGAGGATCTTTTCATCGCCGTGGACTACATGTCTAAGAAGAAAATCGGGGCCCTGATCGCCATCGAGAAGGACCTCCCTTTGAGCATCTACGCGGACCGGGGGACGAAGATCGACGCGGTCCTCTCGAAGGACCTCATCGTGAGCCTCTTCTTCCCCCACTCGCCCCTCCACGACGGGGCGGTGATCATCAAGGGCGGGACGATCGAGGCCGCCGGCTGCCTGCTCCCGCTCCCCGCCTCGCATAGCCTCCGAACGGAGTTCCTCGCCCGGACGCGCCACCTCGCCGCCCTGGGGCTCAGCCAGGAGACGGACGCGGCGATCATCGTCGTCTCGGAGGAGACGGGCAGCATCTCGCTCGCCGCCCGGGGAGTCTTGGAAGGCATCCAGGACACGGACAAGCTCAAGGACCGCCTGCTCGAGTATCTGAAATCATGAACCGCAACCTGAAGGCCGCGTTCACCCGCAACTGGGGGCTGAAGCTGACCGCCCTCCTCCTGTCGTTCGTCCTCTGGATGACCCTCATCCCGGAAGAGAAGATCCAGTCCGACAAGACGCTCACCGTCGGCCTCGAGCTGCGGAATCTCCCGCCCAACTTCGAGATCGTGGAGAAGCCGCAGGCCACGGTCGAGGTCACGCTCCGCGCGGCCAACCGGGTCCTGAACCAGCTCACCGCGGCCAACGTCCGCGGCCTCCTGAGCCTGGAGAAGGCAACGGTCAATCAGGAAGACTACCCGCTGAACCCCGACATGATCGCCGCCCCGCCCGAGGCCAAGATCGTCCGGGTGATGCCGAACAAGGTCCATCTCAAGATCGAGCGGGGCAAGGAAGTCTCGATGGAGATCCAGCCCGAACTGATCGGCAAGCCGAAGGAGGGGTTCAAGATCGCGCGGATCGAGATCATCCCCTCCAAGGCGTTCGTCCGCGGCCCGGAGAGCAAGATCAAACCCAAGGACAGGATCCGCACCAGCCCGATCGACATCACCGGTCTGGCCCAGACGACCGAGTTCGAGGTCGACCTCATCCTGCCCAAGCCCGAACTCCGCCTGACCACCGCCCAGACCAAGGCCAAGGTAAAGGTCGTCCTGACCAACGGATGAGGCCATGAAGAAACTGTTCGGCACCGACGGGATCCGGGCCGTCGCCGGCGAGTATCCCCTGGATTACCCCTCGATCCATGCTCTGGGCGCGGCCCTGGTGGGCCTTCTGCGCGAGGAGGGACTGGCCCCGGACGTCCTCATCGGCCGCGACACGCGCGAATCGGGCCCCTGGATGGAGCAGGCGCTCGTCCAGGGCATCCGGGAGGCGAAGGGCCGCCCCCTGTGCGCGGGGGTCATCCCGACGTCCGCGGTGTCCTGCCTGACGAAGCGGCACCACTTCAACGCCGGCATCGTGATCTCCGCCTCCCACAACCCGTTCCACGACAACGGGATCAAGATCTTCTCTTCCGAAGGATACAAGATCTCCGATGCCTGGGAGGCGCGCCTCGAAAACGTCGTGATCCTAGCCGAGAAGACCGAGACACGGAAACCGGCCTCGCATCGGCCGCATCCCGCGTTCGCCGCGGAATACGCGGGGTTCCTGAAAGGGACGCTCGCCGGGGCGACATTCCCCCGGAAGCTGAAGGTCGTGCTCGACTGCGCGAACGGGGCCGCTGCCGCTGTGGCGCCGGACGTCCTGCGCGACTTGGGGCTCGACGTCGTCGCGACCGGCTGCGACCCCGACGGACGGAACATCAACCACGCCTGCGGCTCGCTCCATCCGCATCATCTCGCCGCGTCCGTGGTCGAGGCCCGGGCCGACATCGGGATCGCCTACGACGGCGACGCCGACCGCGCCCTCTGGGCGGACGAGACGGGGCGCGTCTTGAACGGCGACCACACTCTCTACGTCCTGGCCCAATCCATGGTCCGCCGGGGGAAGCTCCGGGGGACGACCGTGGTGGCCACGGGGATGAGCAACATGGGGCTCGAGGCCGCGCTCCGCGGCATGGGCCTGGCGCTTGTCCGGACCAAGGTCGGCGACAAGTACGTCCTCGAAAAAATGATCGAGCTCGGCGCCAACCTGGGCGGCGAACAGTCGGGCCACACGATCCTCCTCGACGAATGCCCGACCGGCGACGGCATCCTGACGAGCCTCAAGATGCTCCAGGCCATGGCGGAGACGGGCCTGCCCCTGTCCGCCCTCGTGGCCGGCCTTCAGGAATTTCCCCAGATCCTCCTGAACGTGCCCGTGGCCCGGAAAGAAGATTTCCGGAAGATCCCCGAGGTGGCGGTGGCCATCGACCGGGTGCAGGCCGAGCTCGGGGGGCGCGGCCGGCTCGAAGTCCGCTATTCGGGGACGGAGCCCCTCGCCCGGATCATGGTGGAGGGGGAGGAGCTCGACGCCATCCAGTATTACGCCCACACGATCGCCGACGCCATCCGGAAGACGTTGAGCTGAGGAGACGACCATGCGGCTTTCCGTCAACATCGACCATTTCGCCACGCTCCGGGAGGCCCGCCGGGCCAAGGAGCCCGAGCTGGCCTTGGCGGCGCTCCTGGCCGAACAGGCCGGAGCGTCCGGGATCACGACCCATCTCCGGAGCGACAGGCGGCACATCAAGGAACGCGACCTGCGGATCCTCATGGAGGTCCTCAAGACCAAGCTGACGCTCGAGATGGCGGCCACCGACGATGCCAAGGGGGTGGCCCTCGACATCCAGCCCCAGACCGTCTGTCTCGTTCCGGAGAAGCCGGAGGAGCTGACCACGAGCGGCGGGCTGGACGTCGTCGCCGGGCGGCGCCGCCTGGTCCCCTTCATCCGGGCGCTCGAAAAAAAAGGCATCCGGGTCTCGATCTTCGTCGACCCGACGCCGAAGCAGATCGAGGCCTGCGCGGCCCTCGGCGTTCCGCAGATCGAAATCCACACCGGCCTCTACGCCGCTCTGAAGCCCGGCCGGGAGCGGGACCGGGCCCTGGTGGACGTGGCCCAGGCCGCCGCTCAGGGGCTCAAGCTGGGACTCGAGGTCACGGCCGGCCACGGACTCGACTACCACAACATCGGGCCGATCGTCGCCATCCCGGAACTCACGGAACTCAGCATCGGCTTCTCGATCATCGCCCGCTCGGCCGTCGTCGGCATTTCGCGCGCCGTCCGGGACATGGTCGCCCTTTTGAAATAGGAAATGGGTATTTTATCTCCCATGAGAACATGAACATCGACTTCGACAGGCTCAAGGCCGACCTCGAGGAGCTCGGCCGCATCGGCCGCGACGCGAACGGCGGCGTCACCCGGCCGTCGTTCAGCCGGGCCGACCTCGAAGCGCGCGCCTGGCTGCGGGCTAAAATCGAGGCCGCGGGCCTCGCCTACCGCGTCGACGGTGCGGGCAACGTCTTCGGCCGCATCGAGGGCGCGGGCAAGACGGTCATGGTCGGCTCGCACATCGACACCGTCGTCAACGGCGGCATGTTCGACGGGGCTATGGGCGTGGTCGCCGGGCTGGAGTGCCTGCGGGCGATCCGGGAGAGCGGGCTGAAAACCGCCCGTCCGATGGAGCTGGCGGCGTTCACCGACGAGGAGGGGAACCTCGTCGGCGATTTCCTCGGCAGCCGGGCGTTCATCGGCCGCCTGAACCGCGACCTCCTCGAAAAGGGCCTGACCTCCTTCGGCCGGCCGCTCAAGGACGTCCTCAAGGGGACGGATTACACGATCGAATCGATCCTCAACGCCTACCGCGCGGCGCCGGAGATCGAGGCCTACCTCGAGCTCCATATCGAGCAGGGCCCCGTCCTCGAGACCGAGGACGTCCCCATCGGCCTCGTCAGCGGCATCGCCGGCAAGCACTACCGCTGGTGCTCGTTTCACGGCACGGCCAGCCACGCGGGGACGACACCCCTCGAGCTCCGGCAGGACGCGTTCCTCGGCCTGGCCGACTTCGCCCTCAAGAGCACGCAGCTCGTCGCCACGCACCACTACGGGAGCTTGGTCACCGTCGGTAAGGTCCATGTGCTGCCGGGCGCGTTCAGCATCGTGCCCGGGCAGGCCGATTTCTCGTTCGAGTTCCGGAGCCATTCCGGGGAGACGCTCAAGACACTGGAGAAGACGCTGTTTTCGCTGGCCGAGGACATCGCCGCGACGCGCGGCCTGACATTTTCGTCGAGGGTCATGGACGAGACGCAGCCGGTGGCGATCTCGCCCCGCCTCTCGGGATTGCTCGCGTCCGAATGCGAAAAGCTCGGCTATGCGTATCTGGCGATGCCGAGCGGCGCCGGCCACGACGCCCAGATCCTGGCCGAGGTCGCGGACACGGCCATGATTTTCATCCCCTCGCCCGACGGCATCAGCCATTCTCCCCGGGAGACGATCCGCTGGGAGGACCTGGACAAGGGGGCGAACCTGCTGCTGAATGCGATCGTGAAACTCGCCAATTAACAAATTAAGAATGTCATCCCGAGGCCCTACGAAGGATGACAAGAAAAAGTGTCATTGCGAGCGACCCTTGGGAGCGTGGCAATCCCCTCCTAAGAAGAGGAGATCCCTCGCTGCGCTCGGGATGACGGTTTGTTGCAGAGGGGATCCCTCGCAAAGCCTCGGGATGACAGTCAGACTTCCCCATCGGGCCGGAACGACCGCCCCTTCTTCACCTCGGCGTGTACCCGCTTATCGGCCAGCATCTTGTCCTTGGCCCGCTTCGACCGCTTTCGCTTCTGGCGCCGGATCTTCTCGATCCGGGCATGTTCCGCGCTTAGCTTTCCGAGGACCAACGTTTCGATCTTATCGGCCAGGATGCGGCGGGCGAGGAAGCGGTTCATCCCCTGCGACCGCTCCTGCTGGCATTTGACCTCGATCCCGGTGGGGAGGTGCTTGAGGTAGACGCACGTCTCAACCTTGTTGACGTTCTGTCCGCCCTTGCCGCCCGACCGGATGAACTTCTCGAAGATGTCGTCCTCGCGGAGGCCAAGCTTCTCCATCTTCCGCCGGAGGGCGGCTTCCTTCTCGGGGCCGACGAACGATAGGGCCATGATGAAACCCGTATAGCACATTTGACCGCGTCGGGCAATTCGCATAGACTTCTTTTTTTGCCAAAGGAGTCCCCATGAGACACTCTCACCGCCCCCTGACCGTAGCCGCCCTGACCGTCGTGGGCCTGACTCTCGCCGCCGGATTCGCACCCGCCCAGTCCAAAGGACCGCTGACCGTGGCCGAGTCGACGAATTACGCGGCCACGTCCCGCTACGCCGACGTCATGACCTTCATCCGCGAGATGCAGAAGCTCAGCCCGCTCATCCGGGTCGAGACCTATTTCCGAAGCTTCGAGGGCCGCGACGTACCGCTGATGATCATCGGCAACCCCCTGCCCGCCTCTCCGTTCGATCCGCCGAAGCTCAAGAAGCCGGTCATCTACATCCAGGCCAACATCCATGCCGGCGAGGTCGAGGGCAAGGAAGCGGTCCTCATGCTCGCCCGGGACATCCTCCTCGAGGCGAAGCCGCCCTACCTCGACAAGCTCGTCCTGATCATCTGCCCCATCTTCAACGCCGACGGCAACGAGAAGATCAATCCCGCCAACCGCCGCCAGCAGCCCGGCCCCGAACAGGGCGTCGGCGTCCGGACAAGCGGCCAAAACCTCGACCTCAACCGCGACGCGATCAAGGTCGAGAGCTACGAGGTCCGGGGCCTGCTCGAGAAGGTCCTTAACCAATGGGACCCGATCCTCCTCGTCGACTGCCACACGACGGACGGGGCCTGGCACGAGCAGACCGTCACCTATTCCTGGCCGATCAACCCCAACGGCGACCTGACCCTCCTCGAGTTCCAGCGCTCGAAGTTCTTCCCCGAGATGGAGAAGATCATGAAGGACAAGTACAAGACGCTGGGCCTCGGCTACGGCGGGTTCCGCGACGCGCGCGCGCCGGAAAAGGGCTGGGAGACGCTCGATCCCCAGCCGCGCTACATCACGAACTACATCGGCATCCGCAATCGTCTCGGCATCCTGATCGAAAACTACGTCCACGCCGACTTCAAGACGCGCGTGGCCGGCAACTACGCCTGCCTGCGGGCCATCCTCGACTACTGCGCGGCCAACGCCGATATGCTCTCGAAGATGATCGCCGACGCCGACGCGCGGACCGTGGCCCGGGGCCTGGCCCCCTCGGCCAAGGACGCCTTCGCCGTCGAGTTCGAGCTCAAAGCGCTGCCCAATCCGATCACCGTCCTCGGCTACGAGATGGACGTCACCGAGCAGCCGGGCGCCCGGTTCCCCCAAATGAAGCCGTCGGACCGGAAGAAGGCCTACACCATCCCCTATTTCGCCGACTTCGTCCCGAAGCGGACCGTCCCCTTCCCGGCGGGCTACCTCATCCCCGCCTCCCTCGCCTCGCCCGAGGTCGTCCACAAGCTCCTCCAGCACGGGTTGCTCGTCGAGCGCCTGGCCCAGCCGGCGATCCTCGAGGTCGATTCCTTCAAGATGAAGGAGATCAAGGGCGCGGAGCGGCTGTACCAAGGCCACCGGACAAACGCGGTCAAGGGCGAATACGCCAAGGCCTCGGTGGAATTCGCCGCCGGATCGATCTTCGTCACGACGGCCCAGCCGCTGGCCAACCTCGCGGCCTATCTGCTCGAGCCGGAGAGCGACGACGGCCTGATCGTCTGGAATTACTTCGACAAGGACCTCGCCTCGGGCGGCTTCGGCGGCCCTCCGCCGGCCGTCACACCCGCTGCGGGAGTCCCCGCCGGCGGACAACGAGGCGCCGGCGGTGGATCGACGAGCTTCCCCATATACAAATTGATGAAACCCGCGGTGCTAGTGAAGGACATCGTCAGGTAACGGACAGAAAAAAAGGGACGGTTCTCTTTTCCGGGAAAAAGAGGGCCGTCCCCTTTTTATTTCTTTTTCTTCTTGGCCGCGACCAGGTATTTCCCGCAGTTCTCGCAGATGTAGATGTCGTTCGTGCCTTCGATCGCGGAGCTCATCTGGGTCGAAACGTTGATGTTGCAGCCCTGGCACGCGCCTTCGTCGACCTCGGCCACGGCGAACCCGTAGCGCTCCATGAGCCGGTCGAAGCGGGCCAGGAGGGCGTGATCGAGCTCCTCGCGGATGAGGGCCGCCTGGGCCTGGAGCGTCTTGAGCTGGGCCTTGGGCGCCTTCTGCTTCTTGGCCTCGATATCCTGGAGCTTGCGCAGCAATCCGGCCCGGCTGACGATCTTGTCTTCCTGGGGAAGGCGGAGCTCGATTTCCGAGAGGACGTTGTAGAGCTCGGTCTTGTCCTTGGTGTCGAAGATCCGCTGCCGGAATTCCGACTTATGCAGGAACTGGGCTACCCCGGCGAAGAGGTGGTTGAACAGGCCGGGCAGGGACGGGTTCCAGATGATGAGGATGATGAGGTGGACTTTCTTCTTGTCGGGCGCCTCGAAATCCAGGCCCTTCTCGGACCGTCCCGCGGCGATGGCGATCTCGCCGCCGGTATCGACCCGAGCGTGGGGAACGGCGATGCCTTCCCCGAGGGCCGTCGAAACGAGATTCTCGCGGTCGATCAGGCGGGTCAGCAGCAGCTTCTTGTTCCGGATGTGCTTGTGTTTGGCCAGGATGTCGAGCAGCTCCTCGATCGCGTGGACCTTGTCCTTGGCCTTGAGGTCGTGGATGATGTGGCCGGGTTTGAGGTAATCGGAAACGTACGAAATCCCTAAGATATCTTTCCTGTCCATTGGTTTGAATTATAGCACAATTAAGCTGATAGAAAAAGTATTATTCGCGCGCCGACCGCGCCAGGCGGTAAGTCTCCGCGATCCCCGCCAGGCCGACGGCTTTCGAGGCCAGGACGACGCCGGCCGAGGCCGCCTCGACGAGCGTCATGCCGCGCGTCAGAAGCCGCAGAGCGGCGGCGGCAAATACGTCGCCGCAGCCGGTCGTGTCCACGACCCGGTCGGCCGCGGGCGCAAAAACCTGCCGCGGCCCGTCCCCGGTCAGGACCAGCACGCCGTCCTTGCCTATTGTCACCAGGACCGCGCGTATGCCGACCGCGAACGCGTCGGCGGCGAAAGCCGCGATCTCCTCGGCGGATGGCCAGCGCTCGGGGTGCCCCCGGAGCGAAGCGACCTCCTGGCGGTTAGCCTGGAGATAGGTGACGCCGGCCATCCATTCCCGCCAATCGGGGACGGCCACGTAGTCCCGGTGTGCGCCCAGGAGCCGGGCGAGGACGAAAGAATGGACATCGAGCCAGATCGGGCAGCGCGCGCCCGCGACGATCCGCCGCCAGGCGGCGCGCTCGAACTCGAAGCCCGAGTTGAAAACCATGAGGAGGGCGTCGAATTCCGGCAGGCGGGCCAGGACCGGCGCCGCATCGAGCGGCGGGACGGCCGATTCGAGAACCTCTTCGCGCTCTTTGAGCCGCTCGGCGTAGCGGAGGTGGACCTGGTTGCCCGGCCCGGGGACGAACGTCAGGCCGTCCCGGCGGAGCGTCGGCCAGCCGGCCACGGTCTCCTCGACGTCGTGCCGCGAAACCTCGCCACAGTTCGCGAAGAGATGGACGTCCTCCCCCAGCCCGCACAGGACGGCGGCTTGGTAGAGGATGCCCCCGAGGCCCTGGATCGCGGAGCGGTCGTCAACCGTGATGTGGTCCGAGGTGATCGTGCCGATGAGGCCGAAACAACCCATGTTCTTATTTTATCAGCGGACGTCGTATTTCACGAAAGAAAAATATGCCGCGGCGAAAGCCAGGAGGGCCAGGCCCGCCAGGATGCCGAGCGGAAGGAACGTTCCCGCAATGCGGGCCGCGAGCGGCTCCTGCTTATACTGAAAGCGGGGCATATCGCTCACGTCGACCGGCGAATTCCACCAATCCACGGCGGGGTCCTGTTTCTGGAGAGCCCCAATCCGGGCCCGGACATAATCTCCGTAGGATTGTTCCCAAAGCCGACTCAATTGCTCGAAATGCCGTTCGTTCATCAGCCCCGAGGACGTCAGGTCCGTAGCCAGGAACGTGAAGTCGGAGAGCGGGGACACCATCGAAACCGCCCCCGCGAGCTTCGTCTGGGCCTCTTCCTTGCGCCGCATATCGTCCCACAATTCTTTCGCCTTCGCGCCCTGGATGCGGTTGGCCTCTGTCCAGGCGGCTCCGACTTCCCTGACGCGGGCTTGAAGCGCTTCCTTGTAGGCTGGATCTTTTTCCGCCCGGGCCTTGGATTCGGCCTCGGACAGGTTCTCGGCCAATGCCGGATATTGCCGGACGAGCTCCTTCATCTTCTCGGCCGCCAGGCGCTTCCCCAGGTCGTCGCGCTCGACGTCGGTCAGCCGCGAGGCCTCGCGGCTAATCTTGATCCGCGACGGCGCGGGCGAGACGAGCGAGGCGAAATACGGACTTAGGTTGGGGACAACGAGGACGAACAGCACCCAGACGCAGAGCGAGGTCATGATCGAGGCCGACGAGGACTGGTGCCGCGCGGAGATGAACACGCCCAGGACCAAGAAGAAAAGTACGTACACGGCCGCGCCGGCGAGGAGGACGGCCAGCGCCGCCCAATCCGACCCGCCCCAGGCCACGCGCGGATTGAGCAGGATGACGATCAGGCCCAGGACGAGCGAAAGGAGGAACGGAACGAGGAGGGTCAACGTTCCGCCGACGATCTTGCCGAGCAGGATTTTCGCCCGCGGGACGCCGTTGGCCAGCATGAGCTTGAGCGTGCCGTCCTCCTTCTCCCCACAGAGGGCGTCATAGGAGAAGATGAGCGCGGCCAGGCTGAGGAGAATGGCCACGACGAAAGTCAAATCGAGTAGGGGGAACATGACCGGCAGCGGATCGTCGTCGAACTCCTCGATGTTGACGTCCGAGGAGATGCCCCGGACCAGGGCATAGGACGCGAGGGGCGGCTGGGCGGGCTGGATGACGTTCTGGAGGCGGTTGAAATGGGCGTAGGATTTCAGGTACGTCTCGATCCCCGACCGGCGGCTTGAAAATTCGTCCACCTTCTTCGCCGCGTCGGTGGACAGGACGAGGACGGCGACGGGGACGACGATGAGGAGCAGGGCGGCGACGGCGACGAAGCGGAAGGACAGAACGTTGGCCTGGATTTCCTTTTTGATGAGCGCTCCGAGCATGATCTTCTCCTTCAGCGCACGTCGTACCGGACGAACGCGGCGAACCCCAGGCCGAAGAGGACCACCGTGAAGGCGGCCAGCCAGCCGAGGTCGAACATCCCGCCCTGGGCCAGGACCTGGCCGGCCGAGCGGTAGCGGTAGGCGAAGGCGGCGTGGTCCTTGCGGCCCTGATCAAAATCCTGGAAGACGGCGTCCTTGTAGCGGACGATCTCGTCCTTCAGCCGACTCTCCTCGCCGATTCCCGTCCCGGCCAGCTCGGTCGCGGCGTAGACGAAGCTCGCCGCGGGCGACAGGCGGTTGATGGTCTTCGACAACCGGACGAGGCGGTCGAACTTGAGCCGGTAGTCGTGTTCGAGCTTGTCGAACTCGGTGTTGATGGCCTCGAGGTGGGTCTTGCGGTTTGCGTCGACGGCCTGCCGCCCCTGGGCCCGCCCCTCGACGATCGCCAGCAGGATTTCCCGCGTCCAGGTTTGCTGCCGCTTCTCGCTCAGGGCCTTGACTGAGGGGACGTCGACCAGCTGCCGGGCCACGAGGGTCCCCAGGTTGGGCAGGACAAATACGGCCACGGCCCAGATGAGGAGAAGAACGACGAGCGAAGCCGCAGCCCGGCGGGTCAGGGCTGAGACCAGAATCCCCAGGCTCAGGAACAGGGCGATGTAGAGGAGGGCGACGGCCAGGAGCAGGAGGAAACGGCCCGTCCCCATTGCGCCGAACCGGACCTGCGGGTCGAGTGTCATCAGAAGGAAGCCGATCAGAGCGACCAGAAGAAAGGGGACGGCCAGGCTGAGGTAGTTGCCCAGCCACTTCCCGGTCAGGACCTTGGCCCGGGACACGGAGTTCGACATCATGAGGCGGAGGACCCCGGTCTCCCGCTCCCGGCTGATTTGATCGAAGCCGAAGAGGAGCGCGACCAGGGAGAGCACGACCTTGACGATGTAGACGAAGTCGGGCGCGGGGAAGAAGGCGAAGACGGCGTTGCCGGATTTCTGGCCGGCGCGGACCTGGATGCCGATCGGGCCGACCTCGAAGGACCGGGTCATGGCCTCGTCCAGCCCCTTGGCGAAGATCGAAAGGGGGTTCGGCGCCAGGACGGCGATCGCCTCCCCCGGCTTGGGGCGGACGAGCTCATAGTCCGCCTGCCGCCCCTTGAAATCCTTGTACAGGACGAAGAAGCTGGTCGCGAGCAGGAGGGTCATCAGGAGGATGACGACGAAGAATTTATAGCTCAGCAGGTTGGATGCGATTTCCTTCTTGACGATGGTCCCGATCATGGTCCGGCTCCTTTATGTGGCGCTCACCGCAAATCGTAGCGCAGGAACGAGACGTACGCCCCCGCGAAAAACAAAATCCCATAGAACACCAGCAGCGCCATGTCGGGCCAGACGCCGGCCAGCTCGTCACGCAGCGTGCCCTCGCGATAGACGAGCTTCAGCACGGGCGTTTCGCTGTCGAAGCCGTCCTCGCCCATGGCCATGTTTTCGAAACGCAGCATCTTCGACTTCTTGCTGATCTCGTTCTCCAGGAGGCGGGCGAAGGCGGTCCGGTTCTCCTTGAGGCGGTCCATCTGGATCAGCCCCGTGCCCGAGATCTCCGTGACGCCGTGGAGGAAACAGCTGATCGGGGACAGGCGCGATAAATTCCTGGCCAGGCGCGTCTGCCCGTCCCGCTGCGCGCCGTAGAACGCGTCGATCTTGGCCAGCTCCCCGTCCGTCCGATCGCGGAACCTGTCCAGGATCTCGTCCTGCTTCTTCTGGAATTCGTCCACGATCGGGTTCTTCGCCCGCTTCGCCTTGAAGAACTCGTCCATCGTCATCTCTTTGATGCCCGGCATCGTCTTGCGCAGGGCGGCGAACTCGCCTTCCATCTCCTTGTTCAGCTGGTTGCGCATCTGGTTCTTTTCAAGGTCCACGACCTGCTGGGACTTGACCGGCGCGACGACTTTGGAAACGATGACGGCCGCCTTGGGGACGAGCATGAACAAGATCACCCAGCCCATGACCAAGGTGACCATGGCCGAGAGCGAGCTGCGGGCGCGCGTCGAGACGAGCAGCCCCAAGTTGACCATGACGAAAATATAGATGAGCGATAGCCCCGCCGCGATCAGGAACGGAGCGAGCGTCCCCGCCCTCCCCCACACCTCGAAGCCCTGGATCGCGAGGACCAGCACTCCGAGCAGCAGCCCCGTCAGGAACGCCGCCGCGATGAGGACAAAAGCCGCGGCCATCTTGGCCGTGATGAGCGTCGAGCGCGGCACGGCGTTGGCGAAAACCTGGGCCAGCGTGCGTCGCTCTTTCTCCCCGCTCACCCCGTTGAAGACGAAGAGCACGGCCAGAATCGACAGGACGACCGCCGCGATCGTGGCCAGGTCGAGCGGACCGTAGAGAAAGCGGAAGGGATTGCCGAGGCCGCTCGTATTGGCGAACGCCGTCGTCACGCCCGTATCCCGAACTAATCCAACCGTGTCGATCGACGTCGGCAGCAGCGCCTCCACACCCGCCGAGAGAGACGCCAGGGGCGAAGGCGGCCGGAAGACCGAGGCGCTCATGACGAAGTCGCGCATCTCCTTGTGGTTGTCTTCGAACGTCCGGACCGCATCGCGGTAAGCCGCGTCTTTGGCCGCGTAGTCCATGTATTGGACCGAAAAGCCGAGCGGGATCAAAACGACGCATAGTCCCAGCGCCAGCAGGAATCGATGGTTGCGGACGTTCTCCAGGAGCTCTTTCCGGAAGATGGTGCCGAAGTGGGAAGGTTTCATCGCATCACCTCGGGTCATAGCGCAGGAAGGCGACGAACGCCCCCGCGAAGAAGAGCGCGTTGAAGAGAAGGAGCAGGATAAAGTCCGGCAGGACATCGCGCGCCACGTCGCCGAATGGGATGCGGACATCGGCCAGTCGCGGCGGCGGCACATCCATCTTCCCCGAGTAGCTCGTGCTGACTCCGCCGTCCATCCGCTGGTAGGTGGTCTTGCTGTAAATATCGTCGTTCAAGCTCCGTTGGAAACGGCTCACGGCGTCGGCGAACCGCCTGTATTCCAGCCAGCCCGTGCCGGCGATCTCGGCCATGGGCCGCACGAAGCAGCTCACGGGCGAGATGCGCGCGACAAGCATGGACAGCTGAATCTGCGCGTCGCGCTTCTTCTCATAGGCCTGCTGGACCTTGCGGACCTCGGTGAGGAGATCGGTCTGGTAGCGGGCCCGGATCGCCCCCTGCTTGTCCCTGAATTCCTTGGGGGGCCAGGCACCTGGCTTTGCGACCAATACCTCTCGCGGCGGCCGCGGGTACTCCTTGATGAGCTTGTCCACCTCGGCCTCGCAGGACTTCTCGTTGGCCAGCCGGATCTGGGCCTTCTCCTGGCCGAACACCTGCTCGGAGGGGGCGGGCGCGAGGAAGCGCGTGGCGATGACACTCAGCCGCGGCACCACGGCGAACAGGGCCGTCCAGATGAGGAGAAGCACGACGATCGAAGTCACGGCCTGTTTGGTCAGGCTCGAGACCAGCAAGCCCAGGTTGAAGAACGCGCCGATAGCCAGCAGCGAGAAGAGGACCGCCGTCCCCACCGCCGGCCAGGCCGATGGCTGCCCGGCCGCGGATGCCGGCGGGACGAGCGCCAGGCTCAAGGCCACGCCCGCCAGAAACGGCACGGCCAGCATCAGGAACTGGGCCGCGGCCTTCGCGGTGATGATCCGCGATCGCTGGACCGAATTGGACAGCACCTGGGCCAGCGTCCCGTTCTCCTTCTCGCCCGAGACGGCATTGTAGGAGAAGGCCAACGCCAGGAAGGTCATGACCACGGTCACGAGGAACGAAAAGTCGAGCGGGCCGTGGAAGAATTCGTAGAGATTATCCGTGCCCTTCGTATTGCCGAGGCGCATGTCGACGTAGGACGCTCCGTACTTGGCCACGGTCTGCGCGGCGTCGGGCAACACGATCTCGAGCCCCGTGGATAAGAAGCTGAAGCGGGATGGCTCGCGGAAGCCTTTCGCTCCGCCCTGGTAGAGGACGTTGCTGACCGTTTTCTGGGTACTCTCGTAAAGACGCACCGCTTCCTGGTAGTTCTGGAGGCGCGCCTGGTAGTCGCGCCGGCTGATATAGCTCCCGACCGGGAAGACGATCAGGCACAGGACGAGGACGGCAAAGAAGCGTTTCGTTACGAATCCTTCGAGCAGCTCCTTACGGAAGAGCGCCCGGAAGGTCCGATCGCGATCACGGCTCATGGCCTTTCTCCTTTTCCGCCTTTCTATTTCCGCCCTTCGATCTATCTCACCGCACGTCGTATTTCAGGAAGCGGACGTAGGCGATGCCGAACGGGGCGATCAGCCAGAAAAGGAGCGCCAGGAGGCTGCTGGTGTTGGCTTTCAGCGCCTCCCCCAGCGTGGCCGGCGCCACGACGAATTTGGGCAGTGTCTTGGGGTCCACCGGCTGGGCGGAAAACATCATCGTCGTCCGGCCGTTGTCGTGCATCATCAGCGTCCGCTTGACCTTGCTGAATAGCTCGTTGTCGAGCGCCTTCTGGTGGGAGCGGACCGCCTCGATGTACTTCGTCCGGGCCAGGTCGCCCGTCCCGCAGATATCGGCCGCCAGGCGCCCGAACGCGGAGCTTGGCGAGATGAGCGACAACGTGGCGGCCAGGTTCCGCTGCCGCCGTTGCTGGGCCAGAAACGTTTCATCGATGGCCGCCAGTTGCGCGGCCTTCTTCTCACGCGTCCGGAGCTGCAGATCGTCGCGGATCGGATCCCATTTCTTGCGCTCCGGCGAGTTGGCGTCGTCGGCCGTCCCGGACTTGGTGCCGGCGAAAATCTGGTCGTATTGACGCCCCAGCTCCTTGGCCGACTCGGTCTCGAGGGTGTTGACCAGGAGCGATTTCTCGAGCGAGACCTGCGTATCGGTCCGAACGGGGTAGATCAGCGCCGCAGCCATGTCGGACAGCTTGGGGATGACGAGTTGAAAACCGGTCCAAATCAACAATATGGCCACGAGCGAGGTCCGCGCCTTGGCCGACATGGCCGAGACCATGGTCCCGATGACATAGTAGATCAAAATAAAGAGCGCCGCGGCGGCGGCCATGACCGCGATGCGCGCGGGGATGTCGCCGGCGAAGATCGGGAAGCCGCCCGGCAGGAGCAGGAGCACGCCCATCACCAGCGCCACGAAGAACGGCGCCAGCAGGGCCAGATATCCGCCCGCGATCTTGCCCACGAGGATGGCGTCGCGCGGCAGGCTATTGGACAGCATGGCCCGGAGTGTGCCCGATTCCTTCTCGCCCGAGATCATGTCCGAAGCGAACAGCAGCCCGACCAGGCTGATGACCATCTGGATCAGGAAGACGAAATCGAACTTGCCCTGCGTGGAGGTCAGAGTCGCGTCGCCGCTCGAAGACTCGCCCTGCGAGAAACCGTCCTGGGCGAACTGGTAGTAAGCGGGGAAGGCGTTTTCGAGGCCCTGGGCGAAGACCGAGAGCTGCGAGGGCGGGCGGAAACCCTTGATGGTCACGCGGCCGGCCATCAGATCCTGGATCTTGAGGCCGCTCTGGGCCTCGTCAGCCAGGCGGACTTGTTCGTTGTAATCCTTCAGGCGCTTGGCGTATTGGGCGTTGTTGACGAACATGCCGAGCGGAATGAGGATGACGCAAATCAGGGCGAAAAGGGGGAACCGGTAGCTGAAGATGTTCTCCAGCAGCTCTTTCTTGACGATCGTTTTCAGCATGGACGGACTCCGGAGGAGGCGGGGCGGCGCGGCCGGCGTCCGCCTCAGGCCGTCAGCGGCTCGGACTTCATGTAGTCGATGTAGATCTTGACCAGGTCCTCGTATTGGAGCTCTTCGCGCGTCCGCTCCATGACCAGCCGGCCTTCCTTCATGATGCCGACCCGGTCGCCGATATCCTTGGCCCGGAAGATGTCGTGGGTCGACATGAGGATGGCCTTGCCTTCGCCCTTGAGCTCGGCCAGGATCTCCTGGAACTCTTCGGCGGCCTTGGGGTCGAGGCCCGAGGTCGGCTCGTCGAGCAGGATCCCGGAGGCGTCCTTGATGATGGCGATCGAGATCCCGAGCTTCTGGCGCATCCCCTTGGAATACGTCTTGACCCGCTGCTCGAAGGCCTTCTCCTGGAGCGAGACCCGGCGCATGACCTGGTAATACTGTTCCTTGGTCAGGTTCGGCTTGCCGCCCAGCTTGGCGAAGAAGTCGAGGTTCTGGCGGGCGGTGAAGTTGCCGTAGAGCATGACGTTTTCCGAGACGAAGGCGACGTGCTTTTTCGCCTCGAGGGGGTCCTTGTTGACGTCGATCCCCTGGATGTAGCACGTGCCGGTCGTCGGCGGGATGAAGTTCAGGAAGAGGTTGATCGTCGTCGTCTTGCCGGCGCCGTTCGCGCCGAGCAGGCAATACACCTCTCCCGGCCGGACCTCCAAGTTGAGGTGGTCGAGGGCCAGGACGCCGTCCTCGTAGCGCTTGGACAGATCATCCGCCTTGAGAATGGGATTGGGATTGGTCATGGATTCCTCCTGTTATAGGTTGTCATTGCGAGGAGCAACGCTCTTGCGAAGCGACGTGGCAATCGCGTGGGCATAGGATAATCCACGCGATTGCTTCGCTCACTTCGTTCGCCCGCAATGACACTTTTTCGCTCGCCCTGCCACGTTATTACCTCCGGGTCAATTTGATTCCGAAGACGACGATTCCGACGAGGAGCCCGACGAGGAGCAGCACCAGCAGCCCGATGCCGATGAAGTTCGTCTTGGCCGCCACGTGGACCCGGACGATCTTGTCCTCGGACTCCACTTTCCGGTTGTCGGCGCTGCACTCAGTCTTGATCTTCGGCTCGTAGTCGCCGACGGCGACGTCCGCCGGCGGCTGGAACTTGATCGTTACGACCTGTTCCTTGTTCTGCTCGAGCGAAGTGATCAGGTCGGGCGCGATCTCCGCCCGCCAGTTCAGAGGCAGGTCGCCGAAGACCCGGATGTTGTTGAGCTTTCGCGTCCCGGCGTTCTTGACCCGGACTTCCATCTGGACGCTCTCCCCCACCTTGATCTCATGGTAGAGGTTGACGGCCTGGACCTCGATCTTGCCCACGCCCCGTGGCACGAGCACCAGCCGGACGCTGCCCGCCTTCATGGCCTCGATTTCCTTGGGGCCGATGACGGGGTTCTTAGCGAGCATTTCCTGGAGCACGGAACCGCGCTCGGCCTCGAGCGTCAGGACGTAGAGCTCGAGCGGCTTATCGATGACGACCTGGGCGTCGGCGTTCTTGGGGAGGAAGAGCTTGAGCTGAAGCTTCATGCTGGTGACGCCCTCGCTGAACTTGATCTGGGAGAGGCGGGCCGACGTCGTCGGGTCGGAGAACTCATAGTTGATCGCGTGGGGGAGGTTCACGACGTCGAGCTTGAAGACGTTGGCTTCGCCCGAGAACTTTTCGAGCGACAGGTCATAGGTCGCCGTGCTCTCAAGATCCGCCTCCTGCGAGAACTGGGCCGAATTGATGGTCACGATGTTGGCGCTCACGCCCTTCTGGAGGTAGACGGACGTCGTCTCGGTCTTCCCCGAATAGAAGACGCTGACCTCGAGGTTCTCCACGTCCTTGAGAAGCTGGAAGGTCACGTCCTTCTCCGTTTCAAGCGGCAGGCTGGCGATGCCCTTCTCGTACGGGTCGGAGACGATCTTGGCCTCCGACTTCAGCGTGACCGAGACGTCCTTAAGCTCCTTCATGAAATCGAGGGGGAAAAGGTCGTCGGCCTTGATGTTCAGGTTCTCGAGCTGCTTGAGCTCCTTGGACGAGTAGCGCAGAGTGACGCGGACGAATTTCTTCCCGCCCGCGTCCTGGAACTTGACGGCGCTCGCGACCGAGATGCGGGCCTCGCTGCCCATGAAGTTGATCAGGGCCTGCTGGAAGTCAACCTGGGCCTGCAGGTAGGACGTCTGAACCATGGCGAATTCCTGTTCGGAGGTCAGGCCCTGTTCCTTGAGCTTGAGCGAGCGGTCGAAGTCGCCTTTGGTTTTCTCTTTCTGGAGCTGGGCCTTCTTGAGCGTCAGGAGCTTCATCGTCTGGGACTGGCCTTCGGCGCCGGCCTGCGCGGGGGGCGCCATCGCCGCGGCCCATTGCGCCGCCAACCCGAAGATCGCCAGCGCGCACACCGCGACCGCAAAGAATCTCTTCATCGTCGTCTTCATCGTCATATCCTTTCTCATCTCGCTTCCCGCCTTTCTCACTTCGCCGCGTCGGCGGCATCCGTCAGGCGGATGTTCCGCTTGTCGAGGCTGACCCCCGTCGCTTTATCCAAGAGCGAGAGCGACAGAGTGTAATCGATCATGGCCCGCAGCTCATTCGTCCGGGCAAAGGACAGATCTCTTTGGTAATTCAACACGAAGAAGTTGTTGCTCAGGCCGACCTTGAGCTTTGCCTCCTCGGCCTCGAGCTTCTGCTCGGCGAGCTCGCGGGCCTCGCGCCTGGCGCCGACCCGCTCATAGTTCGTCTCCACGGCCCGCACCGCCGACCGCACCTCCAAATACGCCTTCTGCTCGGTCTGCTTCATCAGGAGGAGCTGCTGCTCGAGCATCGCCTTGGCCGAGCTCACCGCCGCCCGGGTGAAGATCGAGCTCAAGGGCACGGTCAGTTGCAATTGGATCGTCCAGTTGTTGTATTTGAAGCCAAAGGCGTCCTTGAGCGCCTGCGACGCCCCGCCCGGCACCAGGCTCAGGATGACGCCGGTCAAGGGGTTGTTGTCCTGGTAAATGATCCGGTCGCCCGACAGGCCCGGGCTCATGTATTGGGCCGTGAGGTCGAGCTGGGGCAGGGTCTGGTTCTTGGCGTAGGAATAGTCGAGCTCTTTGTTGCGGATCCCGAGCGCGGACGACTGGAGGTCGGGCCGGTTTTTGAGGGCCGTGGCCAGCTCTTCGTCGAGGCTGACCGCCCGCTTGGCGAAGCCGGGCGTATCGGCCGGGAGGAAGTCGGCCAGGTCCTTGTCGAGCGGCGCGTTGATGAGGCCCCGCAGCGTGTCGGCCGCGTCTTTGACGGACATCTCGGCCTGAAGGATATCGGCCTTGATCGACGATACCTCGGCCTGGGAGCTCAGGATCTCCTTGGGGGCCAGAGTGCCGATGGCGATCTCCTTGCGGCTCTTGTCGAGCAGGGCCTCGGCCCGCGCGAGCGACTGGCGCTGGACCTTGAGCGATTCGATCATGAAGACGTAGTTCCAATAGGCCTGCTCGACCGAATAGACCGTGTCGAGCAGGGTGCTCTTGAGCGTATTCTCGGCGATGTCCTTGCTGTTGTGGGCGACCAGGATCTCGCGCCGGCTGGTCTGCCAGCCGAAGTTCTTGAGCAAGGGCTGGTTCAGGGAGAACGATAGCGTGCCATCGTAGCGTGGATTGATCGTCGAGAAGCGGCTGTTGGTGTCGTATTTGTCGGCGTTGATCGAGACCGAGAAGTTTCCGCCGAGCGGGGCTTGCTGGGTGATGCTGGCGGATCCATACAGGGACTTCGACGTCATGATGTCGCTCGCGTCCATCCACGAATACGAAGCCGAGTTCTGGTCCTGCTTGGTGGCCCGGAAGGAGAGCGAGGGGATGAACTTCTCGCCCGCCTGGGTCAGGGCGATATCGGCCTCCCGGTAGCTGTAGACCTGGACTGCAACACCGAGGTTGCGCCGGACCGCCTGGACGACGCAGTCCTCGAGGGTCAGGGAGGAGGGTTTGGTGGGGGGGGCAGGGATTTGCGTTGAGCCCGGCGCAGTGACTTGATCCGCCCGCAGGCCGGCCAAGGCCAGCACGGCCGCCAGGGTGGGGACTAGAATTCTTCGTATCCGTTTCGTCATAGTCGTTCTCCGGATGCAGGAAATCTCACTTCGCCGTCTTTAGTGCATCTTTCGTGCCAAGGGCGGCCTCGTTGGACGTCTCCCGCCCCCGGTTTCGGGGAAACGGAGAGGCGCACCCTGACGGGGCCTGGAAACGCGGAAATACTCTCCGCCCGTTCGGCGTCCAATATTTCCGTTTACGGGCAAGGGATTACCTGTTTTGGGAAACCGGATACCCACCGGGCGGCCGGGCTGGAGGCTGGTCCGCCTTGGAGTTACTTGGCATGGAGATTGCATTGATGATGGGACGGCGGACGGGCCCTGCCGTCGCGTACTCGCCCGTGGGTATATGCTACGGACGAGTACGGCGGAAGTGGGCCCCCGGGCAATGCCCGGGGCCCCGACCGCTCAGGAGTTCCGGACATGGTCTTTCAGATCGCTAAAAAAGAATTCCATAACAACTTGCTCTCGGCCCGGTTCGTCATCGGATTCCTCTTGTGTCTCGTTTTGATCCCGTTCAGCATCCTCATCAGCGTCTCCGACTACCGCGATCAATCCGCCCTTTACCGCCAGGACCGGGATGCCGCCGACAAGGCGACGAAAGAGGTTTACGTCTATTCCGGCCTGCGGCCGACGATCGTTTTTCCCCCCGAGCCGCTGAGCGTTTTCAGCCGCGGTATCCGGGCCCAGGTAGGAAACCGGGTGAAGATTCTCCCCGGAGAGAAGCCCCTGTTGACCGAAGGAAAGGCGGCGGTCCGCGACAATCCGTTCCTGGCCGCGTTTTTTTCGGTCGATTTCGTGGACATCGCCGCGATCATCTTCTCGCTCCTGGCGCTCCTCTTCGGCTACGACGCCTTCAGCCGGGAGAAGGAAAGCGGCACCCTGAAGCTGCAGATGGCCAACTCGCTCGGCCGCTCGGAGGTCCTCGCCGGCAAGGTCGTGGGGATTCTGCTGACGCTTTTGCCGATCCTCGTCTTCTGTTTCCTCCTCAGCGCCATCCTTATCCTTACCTCGGGGAACACGAGCTTCACCGGGCTGGAATGGGGCCGCATCGCTCTCCTCTTCGGGGCCAGCCTGGTCTATCTCGCGGTTTTCGTTTTCATCGGCCTTTTCATTTCCGCGCGTTCCCGGACGTCGGTCACCAGCCTCGTGGTCTGCCTCTTCGTCTGGGTCTTCTCCGTCTTCATCGTCCCCAATCTCGCCGCCTACGCGGCCGAAAGCTTCGTCGGGGTACCCTCGCGGGAAAATCTGACCCGGGTGTTGGAGGACTTGGACAAGGAGCGGGATCGCTGGCTCAAGGAACGCCGAAAGGCTTTGCCCGAGTCGGACTGGAATATCAGTTGGCGCATGAGCAGTGCGCAAGACGGATACATGGAAACGTACGGGTGCTCTAAATCGAAATTCGAGCAGGAGCGGCAGGTCTCGATGATCAAAGGTCCCCTCCTGATCGACTATGCCGACAAAAAATGGGCCGCCCAGAAATCCTACCTGGACGGCCTCGTCCATCAATCGCGGGTCGCGGAAGGGATCGCCATGGCTTCTCCCGCCGGAGTTTTCCGTCTCATCGCCTCGGCCATCTGCGCCACCGACGTGCGGTCGCACGAAAGGGACCTGGACAAGGCCCGCCAATACCGCGAAACGTTCATCCGGTATTTCCAGGGCAAGAACATTTTCGCCTCCTTCCGCTACATCACGCCCACCCCGCCCGAAGCGATGCTCACGGGCGACCGGCTCGTGGAAAAACGGAGCGGGGGCCAGTTCAAAACCGTCCGGGAATACGACGATTGGGCCGGAAAACAGAAGGATTTCCGGGCCCGTTGGCAGGCCCTGCAAAAGGTCAAGCTCCGGTATGATGATCCAAACGACTTCTCCTTCCTCGACGTTTCCGACATGCCCCTGTTTCCCGACCGGGCGGACTCTCTGTTTTCCGGCCTGGCCGGGACCATCCCCAGGATCGGCCTGCTCTTCGTCGAGATCATCCTCCTGTTTTATCTGGGCTATGTCGCGTTCATCCGGTACGATGTCAGGTGAGCCATGCTGAAAACCATCCTCAAGCGCGAAATCCAGCATAACCTCTACAGCCTGAGGTTCATTCTGTCCCTCGTCCTCGTGCTCGGCGTCTTCGTGGCCGGAACTTTCTCCTTCACCCAGGGCCACCTCAGCGCCCTGGCCAACTATCGCCAGGCCGAGACCCAATTCCAATCCGCCATGAAGGCGCAGGCCGAGAAAAGCGCAAGCGACCTGGCCGTCACCCGCCGCACCTATCCCCTGCGGCCAAGGGACAACGCCTTCATCGCCGACGGCAAGGAAAAGTACCTGCCCAACGGCGTCGTCTTCAGCGCCTGGAACGTCTTCGGGGTCCCCAACAAGAACACCAGCGCCAATCCGCTCCTGAACGCCTTCGAGGAATTGAACTGGTCCTATATCGTGGCCATGATCCTGAGCTTCATCGCCCTGCTGTTCACATTCGACGCAATCTCCGGCGAGAAGGAGGACAAGACGCTGGCCCTGGCCCTGGCCAATTCCGTGTCCCGGGGGACTCTCCTTTTCGGGAAATACCTGAGCGCCATCTTCACGTTTCTGGCCATCGTCGTCCCGGGCATCATCCTCAGCCTCCTCATCGTTCTACTCTCGGGCGGGATCCCCCTGACGTCCGCGGTCCTCTTCGAGACCGCGGGCTTCATCGTCGTCGCCGCCCTGATGGCGGCCGTCCTGGCTGCGATCGGCCTTTTCTGTTCGGTGGCGGCCCGCAATTCCAGCGTCAGCCTGCTCCTGGCCCTTACGTTCTGGCTGCTCTTTGCCGTCGTCATCCCCAACTCCAGCGCGTTCCTGGCCAAGAACGTCTTTCCCATCGAAAAATCGGAATCCGTCTCGGCCCGGGTGGCGCGGGCCCTCGACGACCTGAGCAAGGCCGCGCCCCCGGGAAGCTGGATGATGATGAGCGGCAACCCCTTCCTGCCCCAGCACGAATTGCGGGCCAATCTCCAGCGCAAACGAATGGACGCCGAAAAATCCATCCGCGATCCTTACTATCAGAGCATGTTCCGGCAGTTCGAGCGGACGCGCTCCTTGACGGCCGCTTCGCCCGTGATGCTCTTCCATTTCCTGGCGGAAGCCGTGGCCGGCGGAGGCTATCCCCGGTTTCGCAAGGTCTGGGACGATTTTCACGTCTATCAAGGCCAATTCCTAGCCTTTTTCAAGGCTATCGACGCCGGCGATCCCAAGAGCCCGCATTGGTACAATCCCAACGAGGACGTCTCCACGACGCGCCTTCCGGTCGCCTTCGCCACGGTCCCCCAGTTCGTCGAGAAGCCGATGACGTTCGCCGAGCGGCTCAAGCCGGCCCTGCCCTTCCTGATCGCCATTGCCGCGTACGCCTGTTTCGTTTTCCTTTTAAGCTTCGTCCTTTTCGTCCGGTACGATGTGCGGTAATTATATCGGTGACAGCCACTTGATTTCCGAGTTAGCCGCTCAAACCTGAACTATGCGCTAAATCGGTGACGCGATACTCATTTCCCTATTTCGGGGAACAGCGGTATCATCCCGAGCGAAACGAGGGATGACGTTAGCGACTTCCCTGAAAATGGGAAGCATAAATATCCACGACCTCGCGAATCATCTTCTGATATGAGGTCTTCTGTTTCTTCGCTTCCCGCTTGAAGAATTCGACACTATCTTTATTGAGCGAAATCGTGACCTTCACCTTGTCTTCCCTCAAGATCAAGGCCTCCGGAGGGGGCAGAAAGTCCTCGATGATCTTCAGCCGGCCCATCGGCTCATCTGTATACTTTATTCTTCTTCTCATAGATCCTTCTCCCTTTCCTCCAGAATCCAGCGCCGATGATTCGAATCACATTCTCCCGATAAGTGAATCGAACCGTGAGGATGCCTTCCAGAACGCGTCCGAGACAATAATATCTTGCTTCATCACGGCTATGATCCACGTCATTTAAAATGATACGGTTTGGATCCAGAAATGCCTGTTGGGCCAAAGAAAACGAAATTCCGTGTTTTTTCTGATTCTCCGCATCCTTGGCTTCATCCCAGTCAAATACAAACTCAGGATGATTATCTATTACCATATTCGCCATACTATATGCAATATATTTATATTGCTTTATCTACTTCAGAAAGACTTCTGGATCTAATAAAGAAAGACGCGGCTGAAGCTCGGATTATTCTCAAATGTGATTTTAGGCCTAGCACATGACCGGAATCGGGCATCCCCTGCACAAGAGGGGATTGCTTCGGCGCAGAGCGCCTCGCAATGACGAGAAAGCCCAACTCTGATTCCGGTATTGCCACGCCTGTCAACATAATTAGGGAAATAGATATTGTGTCTCCGATTTGGATATAATTAGGGCGCGATGAAGAACCCCATTCGCGCCCTGGGCCGCCGGCTCGCCGGCCGCCGCCCCGACGCGGATTTCCCCCTCCTCGTCTTCCGCGAGTTCGAGAACAGCGTCAACCTGATCGAGGACTACGATCAGATCGCCGGCAACTTCCTGGGCAAGATCAAGGAAGTCTGCTCCGTCCGCCGGCTGATCCTCCTCATCCACGACGCGGATTCGGCCCGGTTCGCCCCGTCCGCCTGGGCCGGTCTCCCCGACGACGAATCGCGGGCGATCTTCCTCCCCCGCAATTCCCGGCTGGTCAAGTGGCTCAAGATCAACGAAACCCACCTCGAGATCCGGCGGCAGGCCGGGGTCCTCGAATATCTGACCCGAAAGGAGACCGAGACGCTCGCGGCGCTCGGGATCGAGATCTGCTTCCCCCTCATGTCCATGAACCGGCTCATCGGCATCCTCCTCGTCGGGGCCAAGGACGGCGGCGGGCCGTTCACCCGGACGGAGATGTCGTTCATCTCCTCCCTCCTCCCCCAGGCCGGGATCGCCCTGGAGAACGCGCTCCTCTTCAAGGAACAGCGGGAGCGCCTGCGGCGGATGTCGCGCGCCGACCGGCTAGCGACCATCGGCGAGCTCGCCGCCGGGGCCGCCCACGAAATCCGGAACCCGTTGACGGCCATCAAGTCGACGCTCCAGTACCTGCAGTCCAAGCACGGGGACGAGACGTCGCGGAAGCTCCTGGCCGCGGCCATCCAGGAGACGGACCGGATCGACGAGATCGTCTCGGCCCTGCTTTCGTTCTCCCGGCCGACCGAGATCCGGAAGGAGCGCCACGACCTGCGCGAGATCCTCGAGGAGGGGCTGGACCTGATCTCGTTCGAGGCGCGGACGCACAAGGTCGCGGTCCGCCGGGAATTCCCGGAGGCGCCGCTCTCGATCCAGGGGGACAAGTCCCAGCTCAAGCAGCTCTTCCTCAACATCTTCCTCAACGCTCTACAGGCCATGCCGAACGGCGGCGAGATGAAGGTCGAGGCCAGGCGGAAGGAGGGGCAGAAGGCCGTCGTGGCCGTAGCCGACACGGGCGAAGGCATCCCCGAGGAGAACCTGGACCGGATCTTCGACCCGTTCTTCACCACGAAGAAGAGCGGGACCGGCCTCGGTCTTTCGATCGGCTACAACATCGCCAAGTCCCACCGGGGCGAGATCGAGGTCAAGAGCCGGGTCGGCCAGGGGACCACGATCCTCATCAGCCTGCCGTTATATTGAAGGAGCGGATGCGGCATGAAATTCAAGATCCTGATCATCGACGACGAGAAGAACATCCGCGACATCTTCAGCCTCCTCCTCGAGGAGAACGGCTATCTCGTCGAAAGCGCGGCCGATGCGGAGACGGGGTTGGCCCGGATCGCCGCGTTCCGGCCCGACGTGCTCCTCCTCGACATGAACCTGCCCGACCGGCCGGGGATCGAGGTCCTCTCCCGGGTCCGGGCCCTGCTCCCGCGATGCCGGACGATCATCATCACCGCCTTCGGCACGATTAAGAACGCCGTGGAGGCGACGAAGCTCGGCGCCTACGCCTACCTGGAAAAACCCGTCGACAACGAGGAGCTCCTCCTGATGATCTCCCGGGCCCTCGAGGTCCAGCGGCTCGAGGCGGAGGTCGAGGTCCTGAAGACCGAGCTGACCTCGCGCTACAGCTTCTCGAACATCGTCGGGACGAGCGGCGGGATGAACTCGGTCTTCCAGATGATGCACAAGGTCGCCCGGGTGGACGGCACGGTCCTCGTCACCGGGGAGAGCGGCACGGGCAAGGAGCTCGCCGCGCGGGCCATCCATTTCGCCGGCCCGCGCAAGGACGGGCCGTTCGTCGTCGTGAACTGCGGGGCGATCCCCCGCGACCTGATCGAGTCCGAGTTCTTCGGGCACAGCAAGGGCGCGTTCACCGACGCCAAGACCGAGACCACGGGAAAATTCGAGCTGGCCCACCGGGGGACGATCTTTCTCGACGAGATCGGCGACTTATCGCAGGACGCCCAGGTCAAGCTTCTCCGCGCCCTGGGCGAAAGGGAGATCGTCAAGGTCGGCGGGACGAAGACCATTCCGGTGGACGTCCGGGTGATCGCCGCCACGAACAAGCGGCTCGACGAAGAGATCCGGCAGGGGCGCTTCCGGGAGGACCTCTTCTTCCGGCTGGCCGTCCTCTCGATCCACCTCCCGCCCCTCCGGGAGCGGCGGGAGGACATCCCCCTCCTCTGCGAGCATTTCCTCAAAAAATACGGAAACGAGCTGCGGAAGGGGATCCGAGGGGTTTCAGACAGGGCGCTGGATCGGCTCGCCGCCTATGCCTGGCCGGGCAACGTCCGGGAGTTCGAGAACGTGATCTACGAGGCGATGGTCCTGTGCGACGTCCCGGTGATCGACGAAAAGGACCTGCCCCTCCGGATCCGGCAGGGAGAGCCGGCGGAGGCGGGGCCGGGGGGAGACGGGACGGCCGAAGCGACCGGAGCGACCCTCAAGGGGGCCGCCCAGGCCGCCGCGGAAAGCGCCGAAAAGGCGCTGATCGAAAAGGCCCTGCGGGACTCAGGCGGGAACCGGACGCTCGCCGCCCGGACCCTCGGCGTCAGCCGCAAGACCCTTTTCAATAAGATGAAGGCGCTCGGGATCTCTAGTCGATCTGGTTCGTCACCGCGAGGCTGACCGTCCGGCCCTTGTCGGCGAACGTGGCCACTACCATCAGCTTGTCCTTCTGGGCCTGGAGCATTCCGCCTTCCTCGGCCTTGTTCGTCATCTTGATCTCCCAGCCCTTGGCCTTCAGCGCGTCGGCGTAGTTGTCGAAGGCCCCGGCCTCGACGTCCTGGAGGGTGATGTTCCAGTATTTCTTGTCCCCCTGGGCGGAACGGACGGCGCCCATGATCTTGCCGGAGGCGAACTTCGGGACGTCGCCGGGAAGGTCGGCGGGCCATTCCTTGGTTGAGCCGAACTCGGCCTCGCCCTCGGCGGTCTTGACCTTGAGCGTCCCGTTTTTGAGGTCGACCGTGGCCTGGCCGCCCGTCGCCTTCTCGATCATGTTCGCGACGCTCTTCTCGGCCAGCCGCTCGTTCGTCGTCTTACCCTTGCAGGCCGCAAGACCCAGAACGAGGGCCGCGGCGGCGAACAGGAGGACGATCGCCCGGAAACTGTGTTTTTTCACGGTGGACTCCTTCGCATTCAGGATGGCACTATTCTATACTAATTCTATCGGGAATGAAAGACGCCGATGGATCACGAGAGGGGTCAGGTCTTAACATTTGACAAATTTGACTCGGCCTGACCCCACAGTGCCAGGTCTCGCCAAAAATATTAAAAGTTAAGACCTGACCCCGATCTATTGCGTGGGCGCCGATTTGACCTGCCCCCCCGCTTCCGCTAGGATATTCGGGTATCATGCCGATCGGAATCAAAGGAGTCCTGCCATGAAAAAGAACGCTTCGCTTCTGCTTATCGCCGCCCTCGCCGGGCTGTGGATCGTCTCGTTCGCGGCCGGCCAGGGCGCCGCCCCGAAGGCCTCGCCTCCGGTTCTCGTGACGTCGTGCGGGCAGAGTCAGGCCCCGGCGATGCTGAACGTGATCCTGAAGAGGGTCGGCGTCGTCTATGAGATCCTCCCTCTGGCCACGCCCCAGGACCTCAAGGACAAGGCCTGCAAGACACTCATCATCACCATGGGCGCCAGCCTCAAGGGCATGGGCGCGGCCGGAATCTCGATCGACGACGAGCTGAAGCGGATCGCCGAGCTGATCGACGCGGCCAAGAAAGCCAAGATCACGATCATCGGCGCCCACATCGAGGGCATGAAGCGCCGGGCCCAGGGCGCCGACGCGGGCGACACGACCGACGAACAGAGCATCGACGCGGTGGCCCCCAAGTCCGACATCCTTCTGGTCATCAAGGAAGGCAACGGGGACGGGCGTTTCACGAACATCTCCCAAGGCAAAAAGATCCCCCTGGTCGAGGCCGAGAAGAACATGGACCTGGTAAAGGAACTGGAAAAGCTGCTTAAGTAATATTTCTACTTCTGCTTGATCGTCACGAACCCCGTGAGCTCGAGGGTCTTCACGTAGCCCTCGACGTCCTTAAGCGCCACCGGGCCGCTCTCGGCCGCGACCGCATTCCGGATGTCGAGAATGCTCCGCTTCCCGTCGAGGTAGTTCCGGACCGCGCCCTCCGACCGTCCGAGTAGATAGGCCGGGGCGTCCTTCATGTCCTTCCGCTTCGCGGCGAAACCCTGCGCGTCGAACGACCCCTGCATCTTCTCGGTCCGGACCGGGACGAGTTTAGCCGTCCGGAGCTCGTCCGGCGTCGAAGCGAGCTTCACGGGCGTCAGCCCTTCCTTCTGGCAGCGGTTCCGGTAGAGCTGCTCGAGGGCCCGGACATAGGCTGGGCGGAATTCGCCGAAGGCCTTGATGTGGCTCGCGAGGAGCGCTTCGAGCGCGGCGTCGCCTCGGATGAAGAACCGGACCGACGCCATCGTGTCCTGCTCGTGGGCGATGGCCTGGCCGAGGATGTTGTCCGCGTCGCGGTAGGCGTCGTGGAGCTTGGCCTTGTCGGCCGCGAGCAGGAGGCTCTCCGCGCGCGCTTTCCGCTCGCCCAGCCGGGCGTGGGAGCGCGTCGAGACCTCGTTGATCAGGGTCAGCGTCTCGTCCGGCCCCGCCCCGGCCAGGAAGACGGCCGCGGCCGCACCGATGAAGGCGACCCGCTTGAGCTGGGTCGCGTCGGACTTGTCGACCGTGTCCCGGTTGGTGTGGTACCACTGGTCGGGCCAGACGATCATCATGACCGCCGGCACGCGGACGCCGCCCTCGACGAAGACGACGTGGTCGCTCCCGCCGGAGTAGGGGTCGATGACGTAGTAGAACGGGTCGCGCGAGCCGTTGGGCGACCAGATCGGAAGATAGGCCTCGGTCCGCTCGTTGTTGCGCTGGGTCGTACCCACCCACTCGTAGAGCGCCCGCATGACGTCGTTGAGGTAGGTGGCCATGTACCAGGGCGCCTGGATGAGCTCGAAGAGGCTCTGGTTCTTGATCAGCCCCTCGCCGACCATGTCCTCGTTGATGTTGGCGAAGAAGCGCCTGGCGATCTCGGGATATTTCCGGAGATAGGCCTGCGTGCCGGAGATTTCGGGCACGAACAGGAAGCGGACCGACCGCTTGAGGGGCGGGATCTTCCCGTCGTCCATGAGCTTCTGAAGGACCCGGGCCGTCTCGAGGATGGCCACGCAGCCGGAGCAGTCGTCGTTCGCGCCCTGCTTGGCGAAGCCCTCGTAGAGGTGGGCGGTGAATACGAGCTCCTCGTTCGGGAACTCTTTCCCGGGGATGAAGCCCTCGACCATCTGTTCCTTGTAGGGGACCATCTGGGCCTTGGCAATCGCCCGGACTTCGATCTTGGCCCCCCGCTCGAGTTGGTCGCGCAGGTCGTTGCCCTGGCGGGTCGAGATCATGAAACCGAACGTCTTCTTCATGCTCTCGGAGGACCGGACCGAGCTCCAGCCGACCTCGTCGGGGTCGAATTCGGCGTGGCTCGAGGCGTAGCCGATGAGGCCCAGGGCGCCGAACTGTTCGATCGCCAGGGCCTGGGCGCCGCCGGGCGAGCCGTTGACCAGGACGATCTTGCCCTTGACGTCCTTGCCCTCGTAGAATTCCTTGCGGTTGCCCGGCCCGACATATACGAGCTCGGCCGTGACGTCGCTCGTCACGCTCCCCGAGCAGAGGGAGGCCGCGACCTCCTTGAGGTCGGCGATCTTGCGCTTGTCGGGCTTCGTGATCCAGAGCTCGGCCATCTCCGCATCCCAGGTCGTCGTCCCGCGCGTCGGCAGGTCGATGATCTGGGAGGCCTTGATCCCATATTCCTTGAGCTTGGCCAGGACGAACGCCGCGTCGAAGTAGCCCTGGACGTATTCCTCGGGCGGCCGGTTGCGGTTGACGCCGGCGATGAAGATCTCGTTCTGGAGGGCCAGATCCCCGGAGGCCTCGTGGATGATCTCCTTCAGCAGGGCGAGGGGCAGGATCGTCTTGGGCACGCCTTCCGCGGGCTGGGCGGACGCGGTATGGAACGCGAACAGGGCCAGAGCGGCGGCGAGAAGGGTCTTTTTCATAGGGCCTCCTAAAAGCCTCATTCTATGCCTTTCGCCGAAAGGAAGTAAATTCGGAGATCCCGGGGCGAAGGACAGGGGGGCGGGGCCGGATTGACTCCCGCCAGGTTCGGTGCTATGGTCTTCCCAAGAGAAGGGAATGGGATGATGCCCCGTCCGTCTTCGGAAGGAGAAAATACCATGAAACGAGGAGCTTGTATCTTGGTCGTCGTGGGCCTGGCGGTTTTCGTCCTGCAGTCCGTCGCCCAGTTCAAGCCGGAGGAAATCACCGATTACGCCAAGTGGGAGGACTTCCTGGCCACGGCGAAGATCGTCGACCAGAGGCGGCTGCCCGAGAGCGAGGGCGTCACCCGGCCCTGGGAGCTGACCCTGGAGAAGGACGGGGTCACGCGGCACGCCGCCTGGAAGAACGTGAGCGGTACAGTCCGGGGATACAAGGAGAGCTGGAAGGCAGAGATCGCCGCCTATCGCTTGAGCAAGGCCCTGGGGCTGAACATGGTGCCTCCGACCGTCGAGCGCGAATTCCAGGGCGACAAGGGATCCTGCCAGCTGTGGGTGGATTTCTGGAAGAATTTCGAGAAAATCACGAAAGAGAAGCTCCAGCCCAAAGGGATCAAGTACTCCTACTTCATCCGGGCCCTTTGCCTCCAGCGGGCGTTCGACAATCTGATCTCCAACGAGGACCGCCACCAGCGGAACTACCTGATCACCGAGGACTGGCGGATGATCCTCATCGACCATTCCCGCACCTTCCGGACGACGGCCAAGTTCACCAAGAACCTCATCTACGACGAGAAATACAAGGAAGGAAAGAACTTCATCATGGATACCCTCCCCCGGAAGTTCTATGAGGCGATCAAGGGCCTTAGCGCGGCTTCCATCCGCGAAATCGTGGGCGCCACCCTGACCGACGAGGAGATCGCGTCCACGGTCGCCCGCAAGGATCTCATGGTCGCCTGGATCGAAAAACACATCAAAGAGATGGGCGAGACGTACGCCCTCTACGACTAGGTTTGAAATAATTCCGTTTTTCATCTAGAGTATTTGTCCTGAGCAAACGCGCCGCGTTTGCTCGGGTCCCGGCCTGCACCGAAAGCTCTGCTTTTGGTGTGCGCCGGGGCCGTAAGCACAGGAGCGCAGCCCATGAGCATGACCACCTCGGCGACGATCATCCTGGCCGCCATGGTGGCGGCCTACATCCTGGCGAAGGCCCTCAAGATCTCGACCGAGCTCTCGATTCTGGCCGCGGCCCTCGTCGGCGCCCTCACCGGCGGGGCCGGCATTCCGGTGCGGCACATTGCCGAGGGCGCCATCACCTACCTCGACATCTGCCTGATCTTCATCACCGCAACCCTCTTCATGAACTTCCTCAAGGAGTCGGGCGGCGTCGCCTTCGTCATCCGCCGGATCCTGGTCCGCTTCCACCGCCACAAGGTCCTGCTGTTCGTCCTGCTGACCGTGTTGATGCTCATCCCCGGGATGCTGACCGGCGCGGGGAGCGTGACGGTGCTCATCGTCGGCGGACTCGTGGCCAGCGTCCTCACCTACATGGGGCTCCCCAAGCCCAAGGCGGCGGCTATCGTCTTCGTCATCGCCGCGCTGAGCGCGGCCGCGCCGCCCGTCAGCCTGTGGGCCATGCTCACCGCGGCCGGGGTCAACATGCCCTACGTCGGCTTCTTCCTGCCGCTCATGATCCCCTGCCTCCTCCTGGCCCTGGCGACGATCTTCATCCTGGGCTGGAAGGCCAAGCCCCCCGACCTGGAACAGGTGCTCCGGGAGATCCCCCCGGCCCCGCCGGGCATGAGCTGGTTCAAGATCGCCCTGCCGTTCCTCCTCTTCCTCGCCCTGGTCCTCGCCGGCCGGATCTTCCCGTTCTCCTTCCCCATCATGGGCCTGCCGCTCATGTTCGCCTGCGCGGCGGGCATCGTCCTCGCCCTGTCGCCCGTGAAAATCGACATTCTCGCAGTGTCCCGCAAAACCGTCCACCAGCTCCTGCCCCTCATCGGGACCCTGACCTGCGTCGGCGTCCTCGTCCAGATCATGACCCTGACCGGTGTGCGCGGACTGATCGCCATCTCGGTCGTCACCCTGCCGGTGATGGTCGTCATCCTGACCCTGTTCCTGACCCTGCCGGTCTCCGAGACCGTCCTGATGTGGGGCGCGGCCCCCGTGCTCGGCGTGCCGCTCGTCCTGCTCTTCAACACCATCAACCTCAATCCGATCGTCGCCCTGGCCGGGATGAGCCTCATCTGGCCGCTCGGGGACGCCCTCCCACCCACGGCCATCATCGGGCGACTGACCGTGGAGACGGTCGGCATGAAGGAAAAATACTCGACGTTCCTGAAATACTGCATCGTCCCGGCCGTTCTGATCATCGTCGTCGGGACGCTGATGGTCATCTTCAGCAAGAAGCTGGCCTTCCTGACCGTGTTTTAGGGAAGCGGAAGGAGATCGACATGATCATCACCTGGCTCTATTACCTCCTGGCAGCCTACGTGGTCGTCCTCATGGTCTGGAACCTCCTCAAGAGCCGGAAATGGCAGGAGGAGGTCCTCTATGTCGTCGTCCTTCTCCCGTTCGTCCTGCGGCTCCTGAGGCTGAAGTAAGGAGCGGGGAGACGCGACCATGCTCCGCAAATCGATCATCATCGCCCTCGGCTTGGTCCTGGCCGTCTTCTCCGGCCTGTCTTTTTACCGCAGCCGCCACTTGAAGGAACCGGTCGTGGCCGGGCCGGGCGTCGCCCAGGTCAAGACCCTGGGCGATTATTTCGCTCCCCTCAAGGGCACGGCCAACGACGCCAACGTCTACATCCTCGAGGGGCCGAAGCCCGGCGGGACCGTCCTCGTCCTCGGCGGTTCGCATCCCGAGGAGCCGGCCGGCCGCCTCACCACCTGGATCCTGGCCGAGAATGCGGCCCTCGACCAGGGGCGTCTCATTGTCCTCAACTCGGCCAACCGGAGCGCGAGCACGGTTACGCGGCCGAGCGGCGCCTATCCCCCGGACTATACGATCAAGACGGCGTGGGGCGGGCAGACGTTCCGCATGGGCGACCGCTGGTCGAACCCGCTCGACCAGTGGCCCGACCCCGAGGTCTACATCCACTATCCGTCCAAGCAGAACCTGGCCTACATGGACATCCGGAACCTGAACCGCGACTGGCCGGGCCGTCCGAACGGCACGCTGACCGAAAAGACGTGCTATGCCCTGATCCAGCTCATCGTCCGGGAGGGCGTCGACATCGCGATCGACCTCCACGAGGCCGAGCTCCAATATCCGGTCATCAGCACGATCGTGGCCCACCCCAAGGGGCTCGACCTCGCGGCCATGGCCTCCATGGCCCTCTCCGACGAGGAGTTCAAAATCGGGATGGAAAAATCGCCGGCCGAGCTGCGCGGCCTGTCGCACCGCGAGATCGGCGACTCCACAAAAGCGATCCCGCTCCTCTTCGAGTCGCCCGAGCCGTTCCTCGACGCGACCCGCGGCCGGACGGACGCCCGGCTCCTTCTCGAGGGCAAGGACGACTTCGTCGTCCGGGCTGGGAAGCGGGGGTTGCTTTTCGAGAAAATCGACGAGAAAGGCTGGCCCATCGACGTCCGGGTGGGCCGCCATTGCTCGACGCTGATCCAGGTGCTTACCGTCTGGTCCCAGGACCATGCCGACCGGGCGGTGGTGATGAAGAACGTCCCGAAATACGCCGAGATCGTCCAAAAAGGCGTCGGCGCATTCCTCCACGACCCGGCCAAGGCCGACCCGAAAAAAGTATATTATGAGTGATCATTCCCATAAATTCCCCCGAAAGGACATTTGATGCGCACGTATGAATCCATCTGTCTCGGCGTGCCCGAGATCCTGCTCCCCAAGGCCGGCACGGACCTGACCAAGTGGGCCGTCATCGCCTGCGACCAGTACACCTCCGAACCCGAATACTGGCGGAAGGCGGCCGACCTCATCGGCGACGCCCCCTCGACTCTGAATCTCATCTATCCCGAAGTCTTCCTCGGCGAGAAGGACCCCGGGGCACGGATCTCCGGGATTCAAGCGACGATGCACCGCTACCTGAACCAGGGCCTGTTCGACGCGGCTCCGGGGTTCGTCTATCTCGAGCGGACGGTCGCCGGCCGCACCCGCAAGGGCCTCGTGATCGCCCTCGACCTCGAACACTACGATTTCCGGAAAGGCGCGGAGAGCATGGTCCGGGCCACGGAAGGGACCATCCTCGAGCGCATCCCGCCCCGGGTCAAGATCCGCGAGGGCGCTCTCCTCGAGCTCCCCCACATCATGGTCCTCATCGACGACCCCGGCGACATGGTCCTCGGCCCGCTCACGGCCAACACTGCCAAGCTGCCGAAGCTCTACGATTTCGAACTCATGCTGGGCTCGGGCCATCTGGCCGGCTACCGCGTCCGGGACGAGGCGCGGGAGACGGCCGTGGTCAGCGGCCTTCGGACGCTGGCCGACCCGAAGCACTTCGTGGAAAAATACGGCCTCAAGCCGGGGACCCCGGTCCTGCTCTACGCCATGGGCGACGGCAACCACTCCCTGGCCACGGCCAAGACGATCTGGGAGAAGACCAAGGAACACGCCGCGGACCGGGCCAAGATCCTGAAGTCCCCTCTCCGCTACGCGCTGGTCGAAATCGTCAATCTCCACGACGACGCCCTGGTCTTCGAGCCGATCCACCGGGTGCTGTTCGACCTGGCCCCGGGCGTCGACCTCTATGCCAAGATGAACGAATTCTATCCGGGCCGCTGCCGGCATTATCCCGTGGCGGGCCTCGAGGAGATGAAGGCCGTCGTGGACGCCCAGAGCGGCGCGCCCCACAAGGTCGGCCTCGTCTCGGCCGCAGGCTGCGTCGTGGCCGAAATCGAAAAGCCGGATACCAACCTGCCCGTCGGGACGCTCCAGAACTGCCTCGACGCGTTCCTGAAGGCCCAGGGCGCCCGCGAGGTCGACTACGTCCACGGAACGGAGTCCCTCGCCCACCTCGGGACCAAGCCGGGCAACGTCGGGTTCTACCTCCCGGCCATGAAGAAGGAAGAACTCTTCCGGACGGTCATCCTCGACGGCGCGCTGCCGCGAAAGACGTTCTCCATGGGCGAATCGCACGAAAAGCGGTTCTACATGGAGGCCCGGAAGCTCATCTGAAGGACGAAGCGAAAGGAAACGACCATGACACGATCCGGAACGACATGGGGCATTCTCGAAAGGACTGGACGGCGGACGGGGCTCGCCCTCGGTGTTTTCGCCGTCCTCGTCCTCATCGTTGTCCACGCAAGTTTCGCGGCAGCGAGTACGACGGGGGCGACGACGATGAGGGCGAGGGCGCCGTTTGCGGGACAGGAGGTTTCCAAGGAATGGAAGCTCCGCGTCACCGCGAAGAGCGCCGGCATCCATCGCGAACAGGACACCAAAAGCCCAGTCATCGGCTGGGTAGCGCAGGGCAAGGAGCTGACCTCGACTGTTTACGACGGCGAATGGTACATGATCACCATCCGCACCGGCGAGGGCGGGATGGTCCTCCCGGGGTACATCTCCCGCTTCGATGTGCAGGTCATCGAAGAAAAAGTCGACAAAGGGCCCGATTTCTGGGACGCGTCGGCCGAATCGGCCCGGCGCAAGGGGCTCACGCTGAAGATCTCGGGCGGCTACAGCCTGTTCTCCGGCGGGGACATCGACGCGGGGGCCATGGGGATGTTCAACCAGGCCTCCGCCACGGCTATGGCCTCGGGCTTCACGACTATAAAGAACGATCCGAAGGCTTTTCACGCGGGCCCCGAAGGTGGCGTGGATCTCATCTACCGCCTGGGTCCCCGCTTCGGGATCGGCCTCGGCGGGAGCTATCTCAACGCCAAGGGCGAGAGCTCGCTCCAGTTCGCCGAGAACAACGTGAACTATCAGACGATGTGGAACGTCCCCGCCCTCAAGGCCTACGGCGTCCGGCTCGAAGCCTACTACAACGCATCGCTCCTTCCCTGGCTGGGGCTGACCGCCCACGGAGGTCCGGCGTATTACCATGCCGATTATAATTACAGCCGGGATTACAGCACGACCACCTACGAGGAGAGCGACCTTCAAGCGGCCAAGGCCGACACCCTGGGGTTCCACGGCGGCGTTGGCCTGTCGATCGGATTGAACGCCCGGATCGCGATCCTTCTCGAAGTCCAGGTCCGCTATGCGAGATTCGGCGACCTCAAGGGCTCGGAGAAGCTGGAGCAGACGCCGTCCGACGGCGCCACCGTCATCAAGGAGACGTCGGGATCGCTCTATTTTATCGAAGGGGGCGCGTATCCGAAGCTGGCCGTGCTCGCGGACGGGGCGACCGCCGGACTCAACGCCCGGAAGGCCGTCCTCGACATCTCCGGGGTCGTCCTCGCGGGCGGCGTAGTGATCCGCTTTTAGGCGGCCGGGGCCCCGGCCCGCTGTTGAAGGGGGACGCTGCCCCCGAATTCAATCCCGGCTTCGAAAACGGAAGACCGCCAAGGCCCAGACGATAACGACGACGCAGGCGAGGGCCAAGACCATCCAAAGAATGGACAGCCGGACAGCGGGGGCGAACAGCGGCCCCTCTCCGGGCCGAGGCAGCGGGACGGGATCCCAGGGGAGGCCGTAGCGGTCGGCGAGGCCTTTGACATAGAGAAGGTGGATGACGGGAATGCGGCGCAAGGCCATCTCCTGGATCACACCCCGCTTTTCGGGGGCCGGGACGGCCGGAGGCGAATCGGCGAACCCGGGCTTCATCTCGAGCACGCGGGAATCCGTGCCCATGTTCGCCCAGCTGCCGCCGATGTTGACGAAGGCCTTGATCGGGGCGGAGCCGGCGCCTTCCTGATAGAGGGCCATCCGCCGGCGGACGTTCGAGGCGAGGTCGGGCTCGCGGAGAAACGGCAGTCCCGAGGCCTCGATTTTACCGCTGAGCAGCGCGCGGCCCTCGGCGGACATGTCGGACCCGTCGTCGTTTTCTCCGCCGACGGCCAGGGCGACCGGCCGGACGTCGAGCACCCCGCCGCGGCGCAGGCAGTCCAGGATCTCGAGGCCGGTGAAGGCCGGATCGTTGGCGCCCCAGTTGGAAGCCCCCAGAGACAGGATCAGGACGGGCTTGGCCTCGAGGGCCCGGATCGCCGCGAGCGTTGCGACCCCCAAGGCCGGAAACGACCCCGAGGCCCCGACCGCGACCGGGTCGCCCCGGCCGACGCCCGCCTCTTTCAGCATGCGGACGACGGCCGCCGCGAAGTTGGGGTTCGTCGACGTCCGCTTGGCCTCGAGATGACCGGGGGACGTCGTGATCGGCGAGGACTCGAGGCCGATGAATCCTGTCCGGTTCACGTCGGACCGCGGATCGATGCCAGCGGGCCGGCTCTTCGCGCATTCGCGGACGGCGAGGATCGCATCGTCCATGAGCCGGGCGGCCCGGAGCATGTCGGGGTCGGGAGCGGAATTCGAGGACGCGGGGACGAGCCTGGACGCGGCGAAGAAGGCGAGGCTCAGGAGGGCGAGGGACACGAGGAACCGTGTGGAATGAACGGCGGCGCCGGGAATCGGGGGGATCGGTCGGGCGGGGCGCCAAGATTTTAGGTCGGTCATCAGAGGATGAGCTTCGCCAGGAAATACGTCAACACGGCCGCCGTGGCCAGGGAGGCCAGGGTCGGCACGATCTTTTGGCGCTCGAGGTTGTTGGCCAGCAGGCCGGGGATGATCCAGCCGACGACCCGGAGGTCCAACGATGCCGTCCCGAGGTAAGGCCAGACCCAGGCCCAAAGCTGTCCGAACAGTCCCCCGAGAAGGAGGAGGAGAACGAAGCGGCGCCGCCCGAATAGCAGGAACCAGCGGGCCAGAATCCTGAAGCAGGCCAGACTGAGGAGCGCGGCCAGGACCGTGGCCAGGACGCGGAGGGGTTGGTCGAGGTAGAGGGCGGCGAAGGCGGGGACGATGATCCCGCCGGGCAGGAGGCCGGTGAGCTCGGTATAGAGGAGGGCGACGGCGATGCCGATGATGACCGTGCCGACCATCAGAGGCTCGCTCCCGTCCGGGACCAATGTTCGACGAGGGCGCCGCCCGGCCCGCCGATGTTGCCGAGGCCCACGACCAGGCTCTCTTCGGAAACCAAAGCGCGGAGGCGGGACATGATCCCCTCCGGGTCACGCTCGACAAGGCAGACGGCGGGGACCTTCGTCAGCTTCCCGGCCCGCGCCAGGCGGGCGAGGGCGCGGGTGTGGTCGCCGATGAAGATGAGCCGCTCGAAGGAATCGAAAAAGCCGTCCTGGATGGCGCGGAGCCACTGCAGCGTCCGGTCACCGCGGTCGGAGCGCAGGTTGAGGAGCCCGACGGTCTTCGCCGGGAGGCCGGGATGGCGCCGCCGGAGGGCGGCGAGGACGAGGGCCGAGGACTCGGGCTCGTTGGCCGCGAAGGCGCTGGCCAGGAAGAGGGCGGCGCGGCCCTCGGCGGCCGGGGCCCGCCAGACCCGGAGGCTTCCGAAATCCAGGCGGGCTTTCGCCAGCCCGGAAGCGATGACGGGCGGGGCAATGCCGAGGGATGCGGCGGCGGATTCGACCAGGCGGAGATTGTCCGGGAATTCGTCCGCGGTCGACGGCACCGTCGCAGACGACGGTACCTGCACCGTCGAGGCGCCGGTGCAGGAGACCGGGGCTTCAGGTGGGGCGGCAGGCGCCGGCACCGTCGCCATCGCTTTGATGGCGGCGGCGCAGGAAACCAGGATTAATTCCGCGCCGCAGGCGCGGGAGGTCGCGGCGAAAACGGGATAGGCCTCGTTTTCGGGGACGAATACCCTGGCCCCGGACGGAATGGCTTCGGCGAGAGTGGCGGCGATCGCCTCCTTGGTGCTCCCCATGTCGTCCAGGTGGTCGAGCCGGACGTTCGTGACGAGAAGCGCGGCGGGACGGAAGATCGCGTTCGCCTCGGCCCGGAGGCTCTCGCCGCGGATGCTCATCATCTCGACGACGATCGCATCCGCGCGCAGCCGGGAGGCCCGCCGGAGGACGCCTTTCTGTTCGAGGATCGAGGGCCGCCCGCGGCGGACAATCTCGCGCTCGGAGCCGTCGGGGAGAATCAGGACGGGCTTCGATCCCGTCGTCTTGGCCAGAACCCGATATCCCGCTTCACGCAGGATAGCGGCCAGGAGGCGGGTGACCGTCGATTTTCCCCGGGTTCCGGTGACGCAGATCCGGAGGGGAACCGCCCGCCGCCATTTTGCGAGGACGATTTTCTCTCCTATATAATAGAGAATCAGAACGGCCAGGCAGACCGCCGAGGCCAAAAGAATCCGTCCGGAAGCGAACTCCATGATAGTTCTTCCTCGCCCGACAATTCTATAACAATTGAAAGACAAAGGGGACACTTGAATTGCCCTTCTCCGGTGAAGATAATGGGTTCGCCGTGAAATGGCCCGGCCCTTCCAACGCCCGCCAGCGCTTCACGTTCCGCTGAAGGGTCCGGAGTTGCCCGTCCGCAAAAAACCCTTCATGCGTCCTCTGAAGGTCCTCAAAAATGGTTTTTGCTTCGAGCCCGGGCGTCGTTCCCACTCGTCGCTATAGAAGACGTGGTCGCTGAGGGGGACAAAGTTGCGGTCCGAAATATTTTTTCGGGAGCGCATCAAGAGAAATTCTGAAGCACCTCTCCTACTGAAAATCAGTGTCACCCAGAACAATATCACCCGATTCGAGATACATTTCCTCTCCATAGACTCGGAAGTCCCTTAGCGAGGGGATGTCTGAGAGAAATTTCTTTTCGCCGCGTCTACTCAAATTGGGACCAGACGAAACAGTTGACAAAATAGTATCATATTAGTACTATTAAGATGCCTAAAAGGATCCGAGAGCTGATCAGGGACCTTGAGATGGCCGGTTTCGTCAATCGCGGAGGGAAAGGAAGCCATCGCAACTTCATTCACGCATCCGGCGTCGTCCTGACCGTCTCGGGCCAACCCAGAAACGATGCAAAGCCGTATCAAATCAAATTGGTCAGGGAAAAAATCGAGGAAACACGGAAATGAAACCGCTCGATAAATACCTGAAGCTCGTCGTCTGGTCGGAGGAAGACCGGTGTTACGTTGGGTCCGTCCCCTGCTGGATCGACGCCTGCTGTCATGGGAGCGACGAGGCGGAGGTCTACCGAGAGCTTTGCCGTATCGTCGACGAGTGGATCGAGATCTATCGGAAGGACGGGCGGCCCCTCCCCCCGCCTACAAACAGGGACTATTCCGGAAGGTTCGTATTACGGACCGGCCCGGAGATGCACCGGGCCCTTGCCGTCCGCGCCCTCAGCGAAGGCGAAAGTCTGAATTCGTTCGTCGTCAAATCGCTCAAGAAGACTGTCCAGCAGGGACGCGGAGGATAACGGCCTTCCGTCCAGACCCTATTTCGCGCCCGCCAGCATCCCGCAGCCGGCATTGATGTCCTGCCCCCCGCTATAGCGCCGCACCACGGGCATCTTCAGGTGCTTTCGCAACGCATCCCGGAACGTATCCAGCTCATCGGAGGTGGGCGGGTGGAAGCGCCCGGTGGCGTCGTTCACATCGATCAGATCCAGAGTGATCGGCAGGCCCCGAACCATCTCCGCCAGTTGGATGGCATCCTCTTCCCGCGTGTTGAACCCGGAAATCATCGTCCAGGCCAATACCACGCGCTGCCTCGAAGCTCGATGGTATTCCCAGATCGACTCCATCAGCTCCGGCAGCGGATAGGCCTTCTCCACCGGCATGAGCCCGCCCCGCCGGGACGGATCCGCGCTCACCAGCGACACCACCAGGCGGAAAGGCAGCCGGTCGGCCGTGAATCGCCGGATGCCCGGCACCACGCCCGCCGTCGAGAGGCTGATGGATTTTGACGAAATCGCCATCCCGCACGGCTCGCTCAGGATCCGGGCCGCACGCACCACGGCCTCATAATTCAGCATCGGTTCGCCCATGCCCATGAACACCACTCCCCGGACGGGATGCCGCGAATCCGCCGCGACATGGATGACCTGATCGACCATTTCCCAAGTCGAAAGGTTGCGTCCAAAACCCATTCGCCCCGTCGCGCAAAATTCGCAGCCCAGCGCGCATCCCACCTGCGTGCTCACGCAGACGATGAGCTTTTCGTCTCCGGACCGGTGCACGAGCGGGATCCGCACTGCCTCGAACGGTTCCGGCCCATCGCCTTGGAAAAGATACTTGGCGAATCCATCCCGCGCCGAAACCGCCTTGTCTCGCTGGATCAGCCGCGGCAGGCGCACCTCTCTCCGCACGCGCGCCAGCAGCTTATCCGATACCTCCGAAAGGCTCTCGGGAAACTCGTCGCGCCTCACCACCGCCGCCTGCAGCCGTCGGGCCAGACGCAAGGAAACGCCGAGCGGCGCCAGTCCAGCATGAAGCTCGGAAGCGGTTGAGTCTTTGAACAGGGGCGGCATGGGAGAAGAGAAAAGCCCGGACGGAATCAACCAAACAATTTTTTGGTCAGCGCGGCCAGGCGAACGGCGTATTTTTCGCAGCTTTTGAGCGAGCGCTCGTCGGGTCGCCCCACGGCCACCGGGCCATAGTGGTCGCCTTGGTGGTCGCCCTGGACGATCATGCCGTGGATCATCAGCGATTTGAGGATGTCGAGGACCGTCGTCTCGTTGCCGCCGGCCCGGTTGCCGGACGACGTGAACGCGCCGCCGACCTTGCCCTTGAGCTTGCCGTGGTGCTTGACGCTCTCGTCGATGAGCTTCTTGAGAGGCCAGGCCATCGTGCCGTAATAGGTCGGCGATCCGAAGACCAGGCAATCATAGGCCAAAAGATCGGCGGGCAGGACGTCTTGGACTTTCTTCAAATCGGCCGGCAGGCCTTTTTCGTTCAGGACCTCGGCGATGCGGACGGCCATCTTCTCGGTGTTATGGGAATGGCTATAATAGCAAACAAGCGCTTTGGGCATGGGGCGCCTCCTTGCGCTATTTTATCATATCAAGGCCTCGATTCCGGGACTGAGCGTCAACTCCGGTGGATATCTTCTCCGAGTGATTCTTCGATCCGGAAAACAATATCCTCCCGCCTCGACGAATACGTCGTCCGATTTTCGGTTGCGGATCGGGCTCCGGCGGGTTAGACTGAACCGCGAGAGTTGAACCATGAACGACGTTGACAAGAGCCGGAATAAGCAAACTCGGTCCGCGTCCCGGCGATGTTTTGGTCGATCTTTTGTTTGGAGAAGAAACCGCTCCGGGGACGTTCGAGCCGGATGCGTGGCACGGGGAGCTCCAAGACTATATCGACAGGCACTAGCATGAAAAAAGACTTTCGAATAATCGGGTTCGACGCGGACGATACCCTCTGGGTCAATGAACCATATTATCAGGAGACGGAACGACATTTTTGCGAGTTGCTTTCCGGTTACGGCAACGTCGAAGACATATCCCAAGAGCTGTTCAAGACCGAAATACAAAATCTCGAGCTTTATGGCTTCGGGGCAAAAGGATTCATGCTTTCCATGATGGAAACGGTCTTGCGAATAAGCCATCAGCAAGCGTCCTTGTCGACGATCGATAACATCATTCGCTTGGGAAAAGAACTTCTTGATAAGCCGGTCGTTTTGCTTGAGGGAGTCGAGGACGTTTTAGATGAGCTGCATAAAAGGGGAATAAAGCTCATTATCGCAACCAAGGGAGATCTGCTCGACCAGCAAAGAAAACTCGCCAAGTCGAAGATCGAGAGATACTTTCATCACATAGAAATCATGAGCGATAAGAAGGAGTCCGACTACCTGAAGCTTCTGGCGCATTTGGATATCAAGCCTGAACATTTCTTGATGATCGGCAATTCTCTCAAATCGGACATCATCCCGGTTTTGAATATCGGCGGCTATGGCCTTCACATTCCTTATCACACGACCTGGCAGCACGAAAAAAACGCGACCGTCGAAAATCCGATAAATTACCGGGAGATCGAACACATTTCTAAAGTGATGGAGATCTTCGAGGAGTGAAGGCGGCGGAGGGGATTGAGGAGGGCTTGATGCCGGAACCGCAAAAAAGACGTTTTCTCCTCATTCACGGCGTATTCATTGCCGCCTTCGCGGCGGCGATGCTCTTCGCCTCGATCAAATACGCGCCGCTCATCACCCGGCTCGTAAGCCATCCGGAGAAATTCAAGGAATTCATGGATTCCTACGGTTCGTTAAGCGCCGTCGTCTATATTTTGCTTCAGGCGGCCCAGATCGTTGTGGCCGTCATCCCGGGCGAGGTTGTCCAGATCGCCGGAGGATATGCCTTCGGGACTTTTCTCGGAACGCTCTATTCCGTCCTGGGGGCCATCCTCGGCACCCTGATCGTTTTTTACGCGACCCGGCTTCTCGGCTACTCGATCGTGAGAAGATTCGTGTCCGCCGAAAAGCTGGCGAAATTCGATTTCCTGATCAACAATCCGAAGTCAGAAATCATCCTCTTGCTTCTGTTCCTGATTCCCGGGATTCCCAAGGACACGCTGACCTATATCGCGGGACTGACCCCGGTCAAGCCGCTGCGGTTCCTTCTGATCAGCATGCTGGGCCGATTCCCGGGGCTCTGGGGTTCGGCTTATATCGGGGCCAATCTTCAGGAGAAGGATTATCTCCCGGTCTGGATCCTCTCCGGGGTTGCCGTTGTTCTATTCGTCGCGGGGCTCTTATTGAAAGACAAGATCATCGGCAAGATGAATCGCCTCCGCCATCGCGGCCCATTGCCCCCCCCATGAGACCGGTCATACACTCGACGGCCCGTTCCGCCGGAATGAGGCTTACGGAATCAATCCTTCTTCGCGTCCTTCTCTTCGCCGGCGTCCTTCGCTACGCAGGCCAGCCGCTCGATCTCCTTGTCCACGAGGTCGTTGACCGAGCCCGCTTCGAACGCGCCGTCCTCGCGCTGCGCGCCGGCCGGAACGCGGCCGCCCGATCTTGATTTTCCCTCTCGAATTGTTAAGAAGAAGGGGACTTTTCCTCAATTTCCTTGACAGGAATCCGGAATATCGCTATATAGTCAAGCTAAATATACGGAGGCACCATGAACATACTCGGTCTCGCCAGCCGTCACGGCCTGAGCGGCTTCGAGCAGATCGCCATCCTGGGCGTCGTTACGACCGCCTTCATCAGTTTGTTTTACGCCTGGCTCCTGCGCAACAACGTCATGAAAAAGGACAAGGGCACGGCTAAAATGCAGGAAGTCTGGAACGCGATCCGCGTCGGCGCGGACAGCTATCTGAGCCGCCAGCTGAAAACGATCCTGCCCGTCATCGGGGCCCTGACGTTCGTCCTGTTCATGAGCGTCTATATCGTCCCGCCGAGCGCGGAGGCCACCCAGGAATTCGGGGCCAACGCCACCATCGTCATCGCCATCGGCCGGACGCTTGCTTTCATCCTCGGGGCCACGTTTTCCCTGCTCGTCGGCCAGCTCGGCATGCGGATGGCCATCCAGGCCAACGTCCGCTCGGCCGCGGCCGCCCGGCGGAGCTTCAATGAGGCGCTGTCCATCGCCTACTACTCCGGCACGGTCACGGGGATGCTGACCGACGGCCTGGGCCTCTTCGGGGGCACGGTCATCTTCATCATCTTCGGCAAAGCCGCTCCCGACGCCCTCCTGGGCTTCGGCTTCGGCGGGACGCTCATCGCCCTGTTCATGCGGGTCGGCGGCGGCATCTACACCAAGGCCGCCGACGTGGGCGCCGACCTTGTGGGCAAGGTCGAGAAGGACATCCCCGAGGACGACCCCCGGAACGCGGCCGTCATCGCCGACCTCGTCGGCGACAACGTCGGCGATTGCGCGGGCATGGCCGCGGACATCTTCGAGAGCTACGAGGTGACCATCGTCTCCGGCCTGATCCTGGGCCTGGCCCTGATGGCCGTCGACCCGAGCCACGCCCTGAAGTGGATCGTCTATCCCCTGATCATCCGGGCCATCGGCGTCATCAGCTCGATCCTGGGGACGTTCACCGTCCCTATCTGGGCCCACTTCCCCATCAAGTTCCTCCGGGCCCACGACGCCGAGGAGTCCATGTTCCGGTCCTACGAAGTCTCGAGCGTCAATACGATCTTCTTCGCCTTCCTCCTGGCTTTTTTTTACGCGCACGACTGGCGGCTGGGGATGCTAACCGCCATCGGCGTCGGCCTGGCGGTGGCTTTCAACCCTCTGACCTCCTACTTCACCTCGACCAAGCGAGCGCCGGTCAAGGAGATCGCCGAATCGACCAAGACCGGCCCGGCGACCACGATCCTCTCCGGCCTGTCGATCGGCATGGAATCGAGCGTTTGGGCCCTCGTGGCGGTGGTCGTCAGCTTCATTTTCGCCTTGCTCCTCTACGGGGGCGAGGCCAGCGCGACCTATGTCCTCTACGCCGTGGCCATGATCGGCATCGGGATGCTGAGCCATACGGGCAACAACGTGGCCATGGACTCCTATGGCCCGATCTCCGACAACGCCAACGGCATCGGGGAAATGGCCTGGCACGACCTGAAGGACGAAGAAACCAAGAAGGCCCGCCAGATCATGGCCGACCTCGACGCCGTCGGAAACACGACCAAGGCCATCACCAAAGGCGTAGCCATCGCCTCGGCGGTCATCGCCGCGATGAGCCTCTTCGCCTCGTTCATCACCGACGTCGGACGCGTCCAGGAACAGCTCGGCGTCGTGAAAATGGGCGCCATCCGTCTGTCCGAAACGAAGGTCTTCATCGGCCTGCTGCTCGGCGGGGCGCTGCCCTGGCTCTTCAGCTCGCTCTCGATCCGGGCCGTCAGCCGGGCGGCCGGCATGATCGTCCATGAAGTCCGTCGGCAGTTCCACATTCCGGGCATCATGGAAGGCACGGTCAAGCCCGATTATGCCCGGGTCGTCGGCATCTCCACCCAGGCCGCCCAGAAGGAGCTCATTCCCCTGGCGGTCATTTCCGTCGTCTTGCCGATCGCGGTCGGGCTGATCCTCCAGGTCGAAGCCCTGGGCGGCTTCCTGGCGGGCATCATTCTCAGCGGCCAGCTGCTGGCCGTGTTCATGGCCAACGCGGGCGGCGCCTGGGACAACGCCAAGAAATCCATCGAGGACCAGCCGCGCGACCTCGCGGCCAACACCGGCAAGGGGTCTGAGCGCCACAAAGCCGCCGTCGTCGGCGACACCGTCGGCGACCCGCTCAAGGACACGGCCGGGCCGGCCCTGAACCCGATGATCAAGGTGGCCAACCTGGTCAGCCTGATCGCCGCACCGATCATCGTCAAGTACAGCCATATGTCGATCGGCCTCGTCGCCGTGGTCGCCGTTCTGCTTCTCAGCGTGGGCTGGGCCATCCGCCGGAGCAAGCGGCCCGTCGGCAAACTCGAGGACGAGCCGGCCCCAACCAAGTAAGCCGCCGGGACGCGATTATTGCCTTGCCTGTCACCATAATTGGATAATGGGGGTATGAGCAAGGCCAAAGTCGCGGTCGTGCGGACGAAGCCCGCGACGGTCCTGGCGGACGTCGTCCGCGCGTTCGAGCTGGGCGGCGGGGCCGCGGCCTTGGACAGAAGCGCCCCGACGATCCTCAAAGACAACATCAGCTGGCACTACCCTTTCCCTTCGGCCAATACGACGCCCTGGCAGCTCGAGGGGACGATCCAGGCCCTGAAGAAAAGCGGATTCGATCGGATCACCTGCGTCCAGAACAAGACCGAGGTCACCGACGCCTTCAAGGGCGAGGACCTGAACGGTTACAAGCCGGTCTTCAAAGCCTACGATATTCCGGTGCTGTTCAATTTCCGGGACGAGGACATGCGCTGGATCCCATATCGGCCGAAGGCGAAGATGCTCGTCTTGGACAAGATCTACGGCGAATGCGTCCCCATTCCCGATTACTTCATCGGCCGGAACATCGTCCACCTGCCCACGACCAAGTGCCACATCTATACGACGACGACCGGGGCCATGAAGAACGCCTTCGGCGGGCTGCTGAGCCACAAGCGCCACCAGACCCACACCCACATCCACGAAACGCTCGTCGACCTCCTGGCCATTCAGAAGGAGATCCATCCGGGCCTGTTCTGCCTCATGGACGGCACGACGGCCGGCAACGGGCCGGGGCCGCGGGTGATGAAGCCCGTGCGAAAAGACGTCCTCCTCGCGTCCCGGGATCAAGTGGCCATCGACGCCGTCGCCTCCAAAATGATGGGGTTCGATCCCATGGCCATCCCTTACATCCGCCTGGCTCACGAGGCGGGGCTCGGAATCGGCCGCCCCGAGGAGATCGAGATCGTGGGCGATCCCAGTGCCGCCGCGGAAAACTGGGGTTTCAAGGTGGGCGCGTCCTTCCACCGGTTCGCGGGCTGGGTCACCTGGTTCGGACCGACGCGTGTTCTGCAGAAGTTGCTGACCCGGCCGCCGATCCTTTATCTAGGCAATTTCTATTCCTTCTTCTACCACGACGTCATCCACTGGCCGCTCAAGGAAGGTCGGATCTACAAGAAGTGGCTGACCGATTCGGAATGGGGCCGTCTGTTCCAGGCCTATCGGGACAAAGGCTGCCTCGGACCGGGTGCATAAAAAAACCCCGTCCCGCGGCGCGAAAGCGCGCCGGAGGACGGGGCAGAAAAATCCGTCTCCGATTAATTCCCGACGAGCATCGGGTCCTGGCGGACCGTAATTTTGCCGGTCAGGGTCTTCCCGCCGACCGTCATCTTCACGGCGTAGACGCCGGGTTCCGCGACGTTCGCGCCCATGCCGCCGCCCCGTCCACCGCCGCCCCCGCCGCCGGGGAAGCCCGCCCCGCCGCCGAACTGGGCCATGACGCCCTGCTGGATTTCCTGGACTTTGCGGTAGTTCGTGCCGGCCGCATCGATCTGCTTGAGTCCTTCCTGCACGGCCGCCCTCTGTTCGTCGTTCAACTCGCCCCGGGTGGTCAGCAGCTGGAGCTGGGACTTGATGGAGTTGATCGCCCCCTGGACCATGTTCGGAGCCGGGTCAAAGCGGAAGTCCCAGATGATCCGGTTGATCCCGGTCTTGAGGTTGTCGATCGTGTAGGTGGTCTTCTGCTGGCCGGTCACGTCCGTGATCTCGATCGTCACCGGTCCGGCCGGCTTGTCCTTCAGGTAGTAATGGAGGAGCGCCCCGGTCGGGGGGTTCTCGCCCCGGAAATAGAGGTTTCCGCGGCTGTAGCCGCCCCGCGCGATGCGCAGCCAGCGCGTGGCCGGCCGGTTGTTCGCAAAGAGGAACGCGTCCCCGTTCAACACGGTGTCGCTCGCCTGTTCGAGGGCCGAGATGTCGTCCAGGATCCAGAGGCCCCGGCTGTGCGTCGCCGCGATCAGGTCGTTGTCCCGGGGATGGATGAGAAGATCATGGAAGGCCATGGTCGGCGCGTTGAGCGACAGGTTCGTCCAGGACTTGCCGCCGTTGAGGGAGAAGAACACGGCGAACTGCGTTCCGACGAAGAGAAGGTTCTTGTTCTTGGGGTCCTCCCGGATGACGTACACGGGCCCGCCGTTGGGCAGGTTGGCCGTAATGCTGGTCCAGATCTTGCCGTAGTCCGTCGTCTTGAAGACGTAGGGCTTGACGTCGTCGCTCCGGTGCCCGTCGAAGGTCAGGTAGCAGGTCCCCTCGTCGAAATGCGAGGCCTCGACCCGGCTCACCCACGTGTTCGCCGGGACACCGGTTACGGCCGGCCGGACGTTGGTCCATGTCACGCCCCCGTTCCGGGTCACCTGGACGTTGCCGTCGTCGGTCCCCACCCAGAGCAGGCCGGGTGTGATCGGGGATTCGGCGATCGTGATGATCGTGCAGTGCGTCTCGGCGCCGGTGTTCTCGATGGTCAGTCCGCCGCTCGGCTTGTTCTTGTCGGGGTTGTTGGTCGTCAGGTCGGGGCTGACAATCATCCAGTGGTCGCCCCGGTCGAGCGACTTGAAGAGGTGGTTCCCGGCGAAATAGACGATCCGGGAGTTGTGCGCCGAGAGGAGGATCGGGGTGCTCCAGTTGAAGCGGAACGGGCCGCCTCCCCGCTGGCCGCCGACCGCCGGACCGCCCATGGCGCCGGCCTGGCCGCGCTGACCCGCTTGGACTTGGGCCGGAGGCTGGGCCTGTCCCGCGCGCTGTCCGGCCTGCTGGGCCTGGGCCGGTGGCTGGGCCGCCTGGCCGGCCCGTTGGCCGCGCTGGCCGCCCTGCTGCGCCGCCGCGGGAGCGGGGGCGTTGGGGAAGAATTCCTTGTAATTGATGATATTCGTCTGCGTCGGACGGATGGACCGGCTCTCCCGGGTCTCGACGTTCGTCCGCTGGACCGAGCCGCCTTGGCTTTCGCCATAGAGCGTCTTCCAGTCGGCGGGGTCGTTTTGGGTGTGGAACCCGTCGCCGCCGCCCACGTTGAACCAGAAGTCGGTCAGGATCGCGCCTTCGCGGCTCATCGAGGGGCCGCCCCAGGTCCCGTTGTCCTGGAGGCCGCCGTAGACGTAGTACGGGTCGCGCATGTCGGCGCTCACGGCGTAGAACTGGGAGAAGGCCAGGTTGTCGTAGTAGATCCAGGTCTTGCCGTGGTCGTGGGTCAGAGCCGCGCCGCCGTCCTGGCCAACGTAGAACCGGTTCTTATTGGTGGGATCGATCCACATGGCGTGGAAGTCAGGATGGAGGCCGGGGATGGTCTTGAGCGTCCGGCCGCCGTCCTCGGAATACTGAATGTTTTCCGACATGTAATAGACGAGCTTGTCGTCGGACGGATTGATGAAGATGTGGCTGTAGTAGAACGGCCGGCTGTTCGTCCGGTTCATGAACGTCCAGGTCTCGCCGCCGTCCTCGGACCGGTAGATCCCCGACCCGAACTTCGTCATGTCCTTATAGTCGGGATTGTCCTTCATGCCCTCCGGTGTGCTGGTCTGCCGCGCGGGATGGAAGCCCGCCTCGACGACGGCCGCCAGGACCTTGGGATTGGTCTGGCCGATGGCGATGCCGATCCGGCCAAGATCGCCCGTGGGAAGGCCCTTGGTCAGCCGCTTCCAGGTCTTGCCGGCGTCGGTCGTCTTGAAGATGCCGCCGCCCGGGCCGCCGGAATCGAACCGCCACGGCTGGCGGAGCCGCTGCCAGAAGGTGACGTAGAGGATGTCGGGGTTCTTCGGGTCCATCACCAGGTCCATCGCCCCCGCCTTGCCGTCGTTCGGGAGGCCGCCGAGGAGCTTCTGCCAGCTCTTGCCGCCGTCGGTCGTCTTGAACAGGCCGCGGTCCCCGGTGTAGCCCCAGGGATGCCCGGCGGCAGACACGTAGCAGGTGTCGGGGTCGGTCGGATGGGGAAGGACCTTGCCGATGGTCTGGGTGTTCTCCAGGCCCATGCGGGTGAACGTCTTGCCGCCGTCGACGGACTTGTAGACGCCGTCGCCCCATTCGACGCTGTTCCGGACGCATTCCTCGCCCGTGCCGACCCAGATGATGTTCGGGTCCTTCTGGAAGAAGGCCACGTCGCCGATGGACGAGGTGCCGTACTTCTCGAAGATGGGCTCCCAGGTCGTTCCGGCGTTCGCGGACTTCCAGACGCCGCCCGATGCGCCGCCGATGAGGACCTGGGTGAAGTCCTTGTCGAGGGCGTCGAAGGCCGAGATGCGGCCGGTCATGTTCGCCGGGCCGATGTTGCGCCACTTCAGGTCCTTGATCAGGTTCGCGTCGGTGCCGGCGCTCTGGGAGAAGAACGGACCGGACAAGGCCAGGGCGAACGCCGTCAGGACGGTGAAGCGGATGATCCTGCGCGCTTTAACGCTCAATGCAGACCTCCTTGGGGATTTGGGAATGACGGGCCGAATTATATAGAAATTCCGGCCGCCTTTGCAAACCGGACGCCGGGATTTTACACGCCTTCCGGATTGTGCCATAATTCGGCCATTATCGACGGACGTTCCGCTGGAGGTTTCATGAGAAAAGCCATCATCCGGCTCATCCTGTTGGGTCTGATCGGACTGACGCTCGCGGCCTGCATGCCCCGCCTCGTGCCGCCCGGAGGCGAGTTCCTCGGCCGGCGCCAGGTGAATTTCGCGGTCGAGCGCGATACGCTCGTGTTCCCCACCGGCACCAGACCCCTCCGCCGCCTTATGGTCGTCGTGCGGATGAACGACCTCGAGATCTACGGCATCCGGATCGCGTTCGAGAACGGCGCCGACTTCGAGATCGACTACAGGGGCAAGTTCATCGCCAACCGGGACAGCCAGGTCTTCGACCTGCCCGGCGGGGCGCGCCGGATCCGGAGGATCGATTTCCGCTACCGGAGCCTGATCAAGACGGCCCGCCGGGCCGAGGTCGAGTTCTGGGGCTACTGAACCGCCCGGCTTACAGGCTCCGGACCTTGAAGTTGGCCTTGTCCTTCAGGCCTGTGAGGAGCGCTTCGAACGCCGCGGCCTGCTTCCGTTCCTTCAGCTGGCTTTCGAGCTGGGCCTTGATCTCCTCGAACGGCTGCGTTTCCTTCTTCCGGCCTTCCACCTTGAGGATGTGGTAGCCGTACTCGGTCTCGACGAAATCGCTGATCTGGCCCACGGGAACCGAGAAGGCGGCGTCTTCGAACGCCTTCACCATCCGGCCGCGCCCGAAGTCCTCGTAAAGTCCGCCGGTCTCCTTGGAGCCGGGGTCCTCGGTGAACTCCTTGGCCAGAGCGGCAAAGTCCTCGCCCTTCTTCGCCCGGGCTAGGATTCCGTCCATCTTCTTCCGGATCTCCGCCTTCTCAGCGGACGTCTTGTCCTTGGTCAGAAGGAGGATGTGCCGGACCGTGGCCGTCTTGTCCTCGGCGTAGGCTTTCTTGACGTCCGCCTCCGTCACCTGGGCGGCGGCATTCAAGTGGCCCTGGAGATATTTCTGGATTTTCGCGTCTTCGGCGATGCTGGCCTTGACGAACGCGAGGTCCATGCCGCGGCCTTTGAGCATCTCGGCGAACTGGGCTTCCCCACCCGCCTGGGCGTATTGGGCGTCCAGGGCGGCCTTCACTTCTTCGGGCGTGGCGACGCTCTTGGCCTCCGTGACCGCCTCGAGGAGGAGTTTCCGCTCTCCGAGCTGGAGAGCGCTTCGCTCGAGGGCGTTCTTCAGTTTGGCACCGTCGAGCGTCTTGAGCTGGGTCACGCCCGCGCCAAGCTGGTCCTGAAGGAACTTGATCGCATCGGCGGCGGTGACGTCGAAATTCCGGGACGTGACCAGGGCCAGGGGTTTTTCGGGATCGAGGGCCGGGAGAGTCTTCATCAGCTCCTTGGCCAGGTCGTAGGCGGCGGTCCCGGCGGCGAGCTTGGTCGCGGCCTCCTTCTTCGAAGAACAGCCGGCCAAGGCGAACACGGCGATGAATCCGAGGGTCAGGATTTTTTTCACGGATGGGTCTCCTTCACATAACTTCAACGCAGGGCGGTAGTTAACCACACTCCGGAAGGAAATACAAAGGAATTTTTCAGGACGCCGCACCCGGGGACATCGCGCCGCCCGTCAACGCTCCAGGAAGATCTTCTCCCGGTAATCCACCGAGATCTCGGTTTCCTTCCTGGGCCGGAGGAGAGCCACGACCCGGAGAAACGTCCGGTTGCGCTTTTTCCAGGTCCGGTTCAATTTCCGGGCGTAGTGGGCGACTCCGACGCTCAGCCATTCACGGGCGAAGATCTTCCGCACGGTTTGCTTCAGGGAGTAGAACTTCTTGTGGCAGAAGATCTGGGCTTTCTGCAGGTCGAACAGGGTGAAGCCGGCCGGCCGGAAAACGACGTGATGGGCGTCGTAAAGCGACCAGTCGCGGAAGGCGATCCGCTTTTCGGTGCACATCTTCTCGTAGAACTCCGACCCGGGCAGGGGCGTGAGGATGAGGAACTGGGTCGTGGCCAGGCGGGCCTTGGTCGCGAACTTGACCGTCTTCTTGACCGAGGCCCAGTCGTCCCCGTCGAACCCCAGAACGAACATCCCGTGGATCTTGATCCCCTGGCGGCGGAGGACCTTGACCGCCAGGTCGATCTCGGCCACGGTCTGCCGCTTCTTCATGTCCGCCAGGCTCCGGGGGTTGACCGATTCGAAGCCGACGTACACCGTGCGGCAGCCGGCCTTCTTCATCAAGCGGACGAGCTCGATGTCGCGGGCGATGTCGGCCCGAACCTGGGTCGTCCAGGTGAACGCAAACCGCTCGCGGATCATGGCCTCGAGGAGCTCCTTCGTCCGGGGCCGATGGGCGGCGAAGTTGTCGTCGTAAAAGAAGATCGAGTTCCGGCGGTCGTTGTATTTGCGGAGCTCGGCGATGATGTTCTCCGTCGACCGGAAGCGGTACGATTTGCCGAACATGCCGGTGACGGAACAGAAGGAGCAGTCGAACGGACAGCCGCGCGACGTCTGGACGGGAATGGTCCGCAGCGTCCGCGCCCGGCCGGGGTCGGGCTTGAGAAGGGAGAAATCGGGATAAGGGTTCCGGTCGAGGTCGCTCGCGGCGGGCCGGATCGGATTGTTGACCGAGCTCCCGTCCTCCCGATAGGAGAGGTTGGCGATTCCGGACCAGCCTCCGCCCGTCTCCCAGGCGTCGACGAATTCCGAGAGGGCCGCTTCCCCTTCGCCCCGGACGACGAAGTCCGCGTGCTCCAGGGCCTCCTCGGCCATGAACGTCACGTGCGGGCCGCCCATGAGGACGGGGATGCCCATGGCCCGCACTCGGTCGGCGATGGCGTAGGCCCGCGGGGCGGTGGACGTGATCGTCGAGATGCCGACGAGGTCGGCCGCGGCCACGACGTCGTAGTCGATCTTCCGCAGCTCCTCGACGAAGAGCTCGACCTCCCAGCCGCGCTCCTTCATTATCGTCCCCAGGATCAACCCGCCCAGCCGGGGCAGGGGAAAATGGGAGAAAATGTGGAGGTTCGGGGCCTGGGGCTCGATGAAGACGATCTTAGGCATCGGATTCTCCTGGGGGCGGGTCCGGCCGCTTCTGGGTCCTGACCTTCAGGGCCAGGATATCCTTTTTCTTTTTTTTGAGCAGGTCCTCCCAGCGGTCGACGCCTTCCCGCAGGAGCTTCATCTTCTCGAACAGGGACTGGATCTGGCCGAGCATGGCCGCGAGGCGGCTCTCGACCTCGGGCTTCGGAAACGCCTCGGGGCCGGCTTCCATGGCCATCAGGCTGCGCACGTCGTCGGAGACGGCCTTGATCTCGTCGAGCGTGTAGCCGAAGAGCTGAAGGTCGCGGATGAGCTGGCAGAGGTAGACGTAGGATTCCGAATAGAGCCGGAACCCTCCCTCGGTCCGCATGTCGGGCTCGATGATCCCCTTGTCCTCCCAGTGCTTGATCGTCCGGGGGCTGACGCCCGAGCGGTCGGCGAGGTGGCCCACGGTGAAGTAGGGGTCCTTTTCGGGCCCCCCTTTCTTGCCGGACTTGTCCTTCGGCAGCCCCACCTTCTTCATGATTTTCTGGATGTCGGACAGGCCGTAGCCGAGGTCCGCTAGCTTGCGGACGTGTTCGATCCTCTCCAACGCATCGGCCGCGAACAGCGGTTCCTTGTCGTCGGTGTATCCGGCCGGCCGGACGATTTTCTCTTTCAGCCAGACGTCGAGGTCGCCTTCCGGAACCCCGTTCCTCCGGAGGAGGTCCGCCTTGGTGAAGACATCACTGTTCATATTGCACCTTTACGTATATGTTCATATTATTTGTTATATATCATGTACGCATAGAATCATATTTCAAGAAACGGCGACTGTCAAGGGGGAAAGGCGAAAAGGGAGGCGAATTAAGGATATGACTTGATGGGTTCGCCTCCCTCTGAAAGGAAGAGAGTTGAAAGAGGTACCGTTGGTTTCGATAAGTAACCTACGGTGCTATGCCCAGTCATATTGCATGATTCGTGCCAAGAAGCCGGCCTTGATCCCGCCTGGAAAACGGGAAGCGGGAACGAAGGCTTCGTCAAGATTCTTTAAGGCCGTAAATGGAATTTACGAAGAGAGAGGGCGGGAGTTCCCCTTTCTCATGAAATCGTTTTGATCAACAGGACGAGGCCCAAGGCCAACATGAGGACATAGACCGCGCTCCGGAATTTGGCCGCGGGGATCCTGCGGCCGAGCGCCCGGCCCAGGACGACGGCGAGGAGCGCTACCGGAAGCGAGGCGAGGAAAACCGCCACGACCGGCCCGGTCCAGAGGCCCGCGATCCCCTGGCCGACGAGGATGGCCAGTCCGGTTGGCAGGAAATAGCCCTGGAGCGTCGCCCGGAACGCCTCGGGCGGCCACCCGCGCAGCGCGCCATAGACGACGACGGGCGGTCCGTTGGTGTTGGTGGCGGCGCCGAGGATGCCCGCGATGAAGCCGAACACCGGGGCGGCCCGTTCGGTCCGGAGCCTGAGCAGGCCGGGCCGGAGCAGGTTGTAGGCCGCGAAGAGGATGATGACGGCCGCCAGGACGAGATCGATGGGCTTTTCATCGACCCGCTTGAGGAGGAGGAGCCCGACCGGGATGCCGGCGACCGTGGATACGATCAGGCGCATCATGCTGCGGAGGTCGAGGTGGCGCCATTCGCGGTAGAGGAGCGCCAGCGACAGCACCGGTCCGACCATGGCCATCAGCGGCGTCGCCACGCGCAGCGGGACCCAAAGGGCGAGCAGGGGCATGGCGACGAGCGCGTCGCCGAACCCGAACGTCGCCCGGGCGAGCGCCGCGGCGAAGATGATGGCCAGGATGGGAAGCAGCGGAATGTTCACGGGACGCTCATCTCTCGAAACCCGAAGGCGAGGGTATTGTAGCCCACGGCCCGGCTGGAGAAAAGGGCCGGCTTTCCATCCCGGGGGCGGGGCTCCGGCGCGCGGCCGGAGGAGCCTCAGATCCGCTTCTCAGCCTGGTCGCGCAGGCTGAGAAGATAGTCGATCGAGCGGCTCAGCGCGTTCAGGTCCAGGGGCTTGGCGAAGAAATGGCTGATGGAAAGCCGGCTGAGGATGTCGGGTTCGATCATATCGGAATGGGCGGAGATCAGGATGACGTCCCCGCGGTATCCGTTCTTGCGCAGGGCGGCGACCAGATCGACGCCGTTCATGTCCGGAAGGCGGTAGTCGACGATCATCAGGTCGATGCCCGCGCCTTTAAAGCGCGCCAGCGCCTCGGCCGCGTCCTTCGCCAGGGCGACGCGGTATTTCGGGCTCAAGATGAGGGAAAACGTCTTGCGGATGGTTTCTTCGTCGTCGACGATGACGATCTTGCGGCTTGTCATGGCAATGTCCTTTCGTTTCTCCGCCCTTTCTAAAGCAAATTTTGTGCCAATCCCGAAGTGAAATATCAGGGGAAACCGCGGCCGGGCGGCCGCGTCCGGCCCAAGGATGTTTACAGGAACGTAAAAAAGGGACCTCAGACTTCGAGGCTGAAGTCCTTGATCTTTTTATCCAATGTGGGCCGGCTGATCTTGAGGATCTGGCTGGCCCGGGTCTTGCTTCCCTTGACCGCGGCCAGGACGTGCTGGATGTAGTCCTTCTCCACCTCCTCGAGCGAGACCAGCTCCCGGGCAAAGGGCTTCCGCTCCTCGGATTCGAGGGGCAGGTTCTCCTTGAGGACGACGTCGCCCTTGGCCAGGATGACGGCCCGGATGAGCGCGTTCTCGAGCTCCCGGACATTTCCCCTCCAAGGCGTCTCGGCGAGGATCTTCATGACGTCCGGAGGGACTTTGCGGACGGTCTTGCGGAGCTCGCGGTTGATCTTTTCGAGGAGGTAGGACACAAGCCCGGGTATGTCCTCCCGGCGATCGCGGAGCGCCGGGAGGTTGATCTCCACAACCTTCAGGCGGTAGTACAGGTCCTCGCGGAACTTCCCGGCCTCGATCAGCGCCCGCAGGTTCTGGTTCGTGGCGGCGATGATCCGGGCCTCGGTTTTCAGGACCCGCTCCCCGCCGACCTTCATGAAGTCGCGGGTTTCGATCACCCGGAGAAGCTTCGACTGGAGGTTCGGCGAGACGTCGCCGACCTCGTCCAGAAAAAGCGTCCCCCGGCCGGCGATCTCGAACTTGCCCTTCGTCTCGCAGACGGCGTCGGTAAACGCGCCCTTGACGTGGCCGAAGAGCTCGCTCTCGAGGAGCGTGTCCTGGATGGCCGAGCAGTTGATGACGATGAACGGCTCGTCGCGGTAGGGGCTGTTGTAGTGGATGGCCTTGGCCACGAGCTCCTTGCCCGTCCCGCTCTCGCCCTGGATGAGGACGTTCGTCCGGGTGTTGGCCACGGAGCCGATGAGCTTGAAGACCGACCGCATCGGGGCCGAGCGGCCGACGATGGCGTCGATGGTGTATTCCTTCTGCTTCTCCTCGACGAGGTAGCTGATCTTCTCCTCGAGGGCCCGGACCTGGAAGGCCGTGGCCACGGTCAGGTCGAGGGCGACATAGTCGAGCGGCTTGACCAGGTACTCGAACGCCCCGAGCTTGATGGCCTCGACCGTGGTCTTCATGTCGTCGTAGGCGGTCATCATGACCACCGTCGCCCGGCCGGCCTTCTCCCGGATGCGGCGCAGGACGTCGAGGCCGTCGGTGTCGGGCAGGCGGATGTCGAGCAGGACGAGGTCGGGGTTCATCTCGCCGTGCATCCGGAGGCCGGACTCCCCGTCCTCGGCCGTCTGAACGTCGAAGCCCTGCCGGGCCAAGTGGGCCGAGAGCGTCTTGCGGATGAGCGCGTCGTCGTCGATGATGAGAATGGATTTCATGTCGTCTCCTCGCCGGGAATGAGGATCTCGAAGGCCGTGCCCGGCCCCCGCTTCCGGATGACCCGGACGAGTCCTTTGTGCTGTTCGATGATCTTGCGGGCGTTGGCCAGGCCGAGCCCGAAGCCCGTGGATTTCGTGCTGTAGAACGGTTCGAAAATGTTCTCCCAATCCTTTTCGGGGATGCCGCAGCCGTTGTCCGAGACCCGGACGCGGATCATCCCCGCCGCGGCGCCCTCGGCCCGGGCGACGGTCACCTTGACCCGGCCCCCGGAGGGGGTCGCCTCGAGCGCGTTGCGCAGGACGTTGAGAAAGACCTGGCGCATCTTGTCGCCGTCGACCGGGACGTCGGGCAGGCCGTCCTCGACCCGGCGCTCGAGGGCGATCCGCTTCTCCCGGAACGCGTCGGCCAGCACCTTGATCGACTCGTCGAGGATGAGGGCCACGGGGAAGCGGTCCCGTTGCAGCTCGGAGACGCGGGTGAAGTTCAGCAGCTCCTTGATGAACTTCTCGATCAGGGCGATGCCCTCCTGGGAGATGGCCAGGTGCTCGGTCTCCGGAGAACCCAGCCGGCCGTCCTCCACGATCTTCTGGATGTTGAGCTTGACCGAGGTCAGCGGGTTCCGGATCTCGTGGGCGATCGTGGCCGCGAGGCGGCCGATCGAGGCGAGCTTCTCGGCCTGGATGAGTTTCTTGTGGGCGTCTTCCATCTTGTCGCGCGCGTCGAGCAGGCGGTCGGTCATGTCGTTGAAGCTGCGGGCCAGGTTCCCGATCTCGTCCAGGGAGCCGATCCCGATCCGGTGCGAAAAGTCGCCCTTCGAGATCCGGACCGTCCCCTCGACGAGCTTTTCGATGGGGCGGGAGATGCGCCGGGCGAGGCCGGTCGCCCCGGCGAGTCCGAGGAGGAAGCCGACCGCCCCCATGAGGATCAGGACGTTCCGCGTCCGCCGGACATCGACCCGCATGTCCTCGAGCGACAGGCCGACCTTGACCGACCCCCACTTGTCGGCCGACCCCCGGATGAAGATCGGGATCTCGATCTCGAGCACCGGCCGGCGCTTTCCGGCGAGGAGCGCCTCCTTGGCCTCGGCGGACACGCTCTCGGGCCGGTTGTCCCCCTGGAGGCGGCTGCAGCAGGTGATCTTCGACTGGTCAGCGATCTCCTTGTTGTAGGCGATCGGGGTGGCAAACTTGTCGTAGAAGACGACGTAGAGCAGCTTGTCGTCGAGCTGCTCCCGGATGCCGGACTGGATTCCCTCGTCGTCGTAATTCAGGAGGTAGCGAAGATTGTGGTCGATCAGGTTCTTGGCGATGAGGACGCCCTTGTTCTTCGTCTCCTCGTAGATCGTGCTGACCTCGCGCTTCTCGGTCACCCATAAAATCGCCCCGACGAGAACGACCACGAGAATCGCGATCCACAGGGTGAACCGCGTATGGAGGGTCATTTTGAGCCTCACTGGGGCAGGTCCTTCCGGGCCAGCCAGATGTCCCGGGCATCCAGGTAGCTGAACCCCGACAGCGGGATCTTGAGGCCGCGGACGTAGGGCTGGGCGACGATCAGCGGATCGTTGGAGAAGAGGGGGATCGCGGGGATCTCCTCGCCCAGGATCCGCTCGATCCGGACGAACAGCTCGTTCCGGCGGCTCAGGCTCGTCTCCCGGGCGGCCTCCTCGAGGAGGCGGTCGACCCGGACGCCGGAATAGCGATGATTGGCGAGGTTGATCTCGGCCCGGGAGTGAAAAAGCGGCTGGACGAGGCTCTCTGGATCGGGGAAGTCCATGGCCCAATCGACCAGCATCAGGAAGGGCTGGCGGTAGTCCTTGACCTCGCGCAGCGACTGATAATACCGCACGGCCAGCGGGATCTCGATCTTCCCGAGCTGGCTTTCAAGCTCGTCGGCGAACTTGGGGCCCGCGCCCGACATCCGCATCGCCGCCGGCAGCAAGAGGAGCGGCCGGGGAAACGGCTTGTCGAAGAAATAGCCCATGTCCTCGAGCATCTGGCGCGCCCGGGCGCGGTCGAAGAGCGCCGGGTCGTCGATGGGATAAAAATCCGGCCAGCGGGGCGGGATGAAGTTGTTCGTCGGCCGCCGGATGAACTCGCCGTCGCGAACCGCGGCCGCGAGCTTTTCCTTGTCAACGGCCAGGGCCAGGGCCTTCCGGACGAGCGGCCGGTCGAAGGGGGGATTCGCGCAGCTCAGGAGGAGGTAGCTGATCGTCCAGGGGCCACCTTCCAGGACCTGGTTGTTCCCCAGCCGGAGGCGGTCGGACAGGCAGGGGATGATGTCGATCTCCCTGTTCATGAAATGGTCGACGGTGTAATGCGGGCTGAATTCGATCGCGTCGAGGTAGGGTTTCCGGCCGAAATAGCCGGAGTTGCGCTCCACGCGGACGCCGAGGATCTCGCCCATGGGACTCCGGACCCAGGAGTCGAACCTGAACGCCCCCGTCCCGACGGGCCGGTAGAAGAATTCCCGCCCGCCGGCGAGGAGGGCGTCGCGAGGGAGGATCTTGCAGTAGCTCATGCTCAGCAAGGCGAGGGCCGACACTTCGGGGTTCAGCCACTGGATCTCGAACGTGGAGGCGTTCGGGCAGCGGAACCCGGCCACGTCCTTGGCCTTCCCCTCGTCGAATTCCCGGGCCCCGGCGATCTTGGACAGGAAGTAGTCGCGGACCGGCGAGTTCGTCTCGCGGCGGACAAGCCGTTCGAGCGAGAACTTGACGTCCCGGGACGTGAGCTCGCGGTCGTCGTGGAACTTGACGCCCTTCCGGAGAAAGAAGTCGTAGGTCCGGCCGTCCTTGGAGATCGTCCAGTACTCGGCGAGCGACGTCACGGGCTGGAGCGTGTCGTCGAGCCGGGTCAGGCCGTCATAGATCTGCTCGGTGATGAAGGCCCATTTCCCGGACGCGGGATCGAGGTCGGGCTTGGGCGATTCGGCGAAACCGCGCACGCGGAGCGTCCCGCCGGGGCGCGGGACGTCCTGGGGCGCGCGCACCGCCGCCAGGAGAAGCGCGCCGGACGCGAGGACGGCCGCAAGAGCGGCGGCGAAAAAAACCCCGGCGGGGATACCGCCGCGGCCTTTTCGCCGCCCGATCTTTCCCGACATGACCGTCTATTCCTCTTCCGCGCGCGATGGCGGGGCAGATAAAAGAGCAATCTTTATGCCAAGCGAACGTAACCCTATCTTCATTGATTTCAATTTGCTGGAGACAAACAAAGTATAGCCCTAAAGAGAAATATTGTAAATTATATTTACACAAGGACGACAAGGGCCGTGTGTCTGGCGCTGAGGTCGGCCCTAAGGCCCTCATAGCGGAGGGGGGCCCCGTCCTAAGCCTTTCAAGGCTTAGGACGGGGGGAACCGACGGGACTGGTTCCCCCGGAGGGCCGGGGGCCGACCCCAGCGCCAACCGAACGGCGCGGGCTGAGTTTACTTCGGCGCCGCGGAGAGGTCGATCGCCTTCTGGAGGACGCGCATGACGTTGCCGCCCCAGATCTTGCGGATGGTCTTCTCGGAATACCCGCGCCGCAGCATCTCCATGGTCACATGGAACATCTGGCTCACATCCGAGCAGCCCGCCACGCCGCCGCCGCCGTCGAAGTCCGTGCCGATGCCGGCGTAGTCGTCGCCGACGAGCTTAATGATGTGGTCGAGATGGTCCACCACGTCCTTGACGTTGGCCCGCTCGTCGGGGAACTTCTGCATGACCGCCTGATACTCCTGTTGGGCCTTGGCCCGCAGCGCTTCGTCCGAGATCGAGGCGACGGCCCGGCGGGGGCCGTATTTGGCCTCGAGCTCCTTGAGCGCCTTCTCCCGCTCCGGGTTGGGCTTCGGCGCCTTGAGGTAGCCCGAGAGGAAGCACATCTGGAGCACGCCGCCGTTCCCGGCCAGGGCCCGGATCATGTCGTCGGTCAGGTTCCGGGGATTGTCGCACAGGGCCCGGCAGCAGGAGTGCGAGGCGAAGATGGGCGCCTTGCTGGCCTCCAGCACATCGTAAAACGATTTGTCCGACATGTGCGAGACGTCGACCATGACGCCCAGCCGGTTGCACGCGGCCACGACCTCGCGGCCAAAATCGGTCAGGCCGCGCTCCTGCCCGGGCTTGCGCTGCCGGTCGGTGGATGAATCGCAGATGTCGTTGTCGGAGGAATGGACGAGGGTCAGGTAGCGGATGCCGCGCTTGGCGTAGAGCTCGAGGAGCGACAAGTCCTTGCCGATCGGGTAGCCGTTCTCCATGCCGATGAAGGCCGCCCGTTTGCCCTCGGCTTTCAGGCGGTAGGCATCCGCCGGCGTCCGGGCCGGGCCGACAAGGTTGGGATATTTCTGGCACATCTTGTCCACGGCGTCGAGCTCCAGGAGCGCCCGCTCCTTGGCCTTGGCGTAACCTTCGGAGGTCAGGGGGCCTTGGCCGACGAAGCAGCCGAAGAAGAGAGCGTCGAGTCCGCCTTCCTTCATCCGGGGCAGGTCGATCAGGCCGCTCCCCGGCTTTCCGGGCTCGTGGCGCTCACCGACGTCCCAGTTCGACCGGGTCATGCTCATGGCCGTGTCGCAGTGCGTGTCGACGGTTAGGACCTTGGCGTGGACCGCCAAGGCGCGGGCTTCGAGGCTTTTGTCGTCGAGGGCGACGTTGGTCGGCCCGCAGGCGGCCGCTCCCACCAGGACGACGGCGAGGGTCAGGGCGAGGCTGAGGGAGGATGTCTTCTTCATAGGCGGGCTCCTTTCCGGTTTCGCGTTCGAAGCGCGGTGAAAAACGTATTATAGCAAAAACGCGGCCGCGGCTCCGAAGACTATTCGTGCCGCAGGGCGACGACGGGATCGACGCGCGCCGCCCGGCGCGCCGGGTAGAGCCCCGATACCAGGCTGACCGCGACGGCGAAGGCGATCGCCCCCAGGCACAGCCAAAGCGGGTAGCTGAAATACTCGATGTGGGGGATCCCCTGTTTCGCCAGGAAGAAATTCACCACCCGGTTGATGATCCGGCTGACGGCCCAGCCGAGCGCCAGGCCTCCCGCGCCGCCCATCAGGCCGATCGCGCCCGATTCTACGAGGAAGATCCGCTTGATGACACCCGGACTCGCGCCCACGGCCTTCATCACGCCGATCTCGGCATAGCGCTCCAGGATCGACATGGTCATGGTGTTGATGATGCCCAGGGCGGCGACGAAGATGGCGATCATCCCCACGGCAGCCAGGGCCATGTCCATAAAGACGAAGCTCGTCTTCACCTGGGCGAACTGGTCGACGAGAGCGAACGTCGAGAACCCCAGGGCCTGGACCTCGGCCTTGACCGCGTCGGCGTAGGCCGGGGACGACAACCGGAGGTTGACTGCGGAATAGCCCGCGCCGCCGGCCCCGGCCCGGAAGAGGTCCCAGATGTTGGTAAAGGGCAGCTTCTTGATCCGGTCGGCCGCGCCCGGCGGAATATAGACGTCGCTCAGAAGGGGCGTCGGCCCGCCGAAGCTCAGGCTCTCTGTCACGCCGACGATCGGGAACTCGCGGGTCTCCTTGCTGAACGGAAGTTTGTCCCCCTTGAGCATCGCCCCGATGTCGGCCGGATTGAACCGGCCGAGGTCGATGGCGATCGACGAGAGACGGAGCGTGCGCCCGACGGCCGTTGCGGGATCGTCGAGGCCGAGCGACCGGAGGAGCGACCGGCCGACGATGACCGCGTCCTCGTCGTCCCGGGCGAACGGCGCCCCCGCAGCGAGCTTGACGAGTTTCGAACCGGCGATCCGGGCCGGGATGACCTGGACCAGCCGGAATTCCTCGGCCTCTCCGATCCCGACGACGGCCGGGAACCGGACTTCGGGGAAAGCCATCTCGACCCCCTTCAGGCCCTGAAGCTTGTGGACCGCGGCATCGTCGAGCGCCGGCCCGGTCGAAGCCGAGGGCCGGCCGCGACCCGCTCTCGCCCGGCCCCCGAAGGGGGTTCCGGAAAGGCCGCCCGAGGGGAGGACGGTGATGGAATTGAGCAAATCCAGCTTTTCGAAGCTCTCGGCGACATTGCGCTGGAGCCCCTGTCCGAAGCCGACCATGGCCACGAGCGCCCCGATGCCGACCATGACGCCGAAGGCCGTCAGAATGGTCCGGAGCTTCATCTCCCGGAGGTTGGCGGCCGCGAAATCAAGATATTCGGAAAATCTCATCGGTCACGTCGCAGGATGTAGAACGGCGAAGGCCGCGGCCGGCCGGCGAGCCCGAAGTCGGCCACCCGGTATCCCTTGGCCGACAGGTCCTGAAAGACCGTCCGGGTGTGCGCCCGCCATGCGATCGGGATCCGCCGGACGTCCGGATCGTCGACGTCCGTTTCACGAAGCATGGCGGTGAAGTCCCTCGGGATTCGGACCAGGACGACCTCCCGTCCCCCGTCCGGCTTGATCTCCTGGATCTTCTCCATCTCCACCGGCCCCGAGCGGCCCCGGACCGTCTCATCCCCGGCGTCGACGAGGCCCGCCCCGGATGCGAGCAGGTCGTCGAGCGGAAGCGCGGAATGCCGGACGGCGCGCCGGAGGTCCCAGCTCATGAAGAACCGGTCGGTCGGCACATCGGTCCGGTTCAAGCGACCGCCGAATTCGCCGTAGGTGGCGGGCCGGTATTCGACGACGTCCATCCCGAACCGGTGGACGTTCCGATAGGCGTTGACCGCGGTCAGGGGATCGTAGGTGCATACGACCGTGAAGATCCCGTGCATTTCCATCAGAACATCGCGTTGGAATTCCTTGAGCGGGATGCCGAGTCCGTAACCCCAAAAATCCGGGAGGACGGCCGTGTATTGGGAATAGAACCAGAGGTTCTCGGGAGACCGGTAGCCCTCTGCCTTGTCCTTGAGCCCGACGAACCCGTAGGAAAAGCCGACGAGGTGGGCGGCGTCTTCGGCGAGCCCGCCCGCCGCGCCTTCGACGTAGGCGGCGAGAAAGAGGCTGCTGCCCTCGTGGAGGAAATTCTCGCAGGCCATGTTCCGGGGCCCGGCCAGGGTGTCCTCGGGAAACCCCCAGACGGCGTTGCGCAGGTGTTCGTATTTCAGATAATCGGCGGCCGAGGCCGAGTCCTCGACCTTGAGCAGGAACCGGCGGCCGCGGAGGGTGAGGGAGCGGGCGGGGACCTTCATGAGGACCCGATTTTAGTCCAAGCCCGGGGCCAAAGCAAACGCCGAGCGCGGCCGTCGGTGGGCTTTTTTCCGCGCTCGGCCAGGGAACCGGAGCCGCCTGTGTCTAAAAGGGTGGGGAGGAATCTTTGACTTGATGCCGGGAACGTGCTAATTTTCCTCCTTCAGCCGCACATGTCGAGAAAAAGTCCCCGCCCCATTCTCGCCCACAAGCGCGTGGCCGTCCTGGTCAATCCCATGTCCGCCCGCGGGAAATGGCAGCGCTACGCGAAGATCCGCCGCTACATCCGGCGGAAATTCCAGGGCCGCATCTACGACGAAGCCCGGGACAAGCCGGGGATGATCGACCTGGCCCGGCGGCTCAGCCTCGAGAATGACGTCCTCGTCATCGTCGGCGGCGACGGCACGCTCGCCGACGTCATGCAGGGCATCGTCGAGGCCGGACGGGCCAAGGACGTCATGATCGGGATCGTTCCGCTGGGCAGCGGGAACGCCATCCGGCACTCGCTCGGCATTCCGAAGAACATCGCCAAGGCCATGCGGATCGTCAAATTCGGGACCCCCCGGCTCATCGATCTGATCGAATTCGAGGGCCGGGTGGCGAGCATGGTCAGCATCGGCGCGACGGCGATCGCGTCCCACAAGACCGCCCACTCTCGGATCCGGGGGTTCCTGGGGCACATCCTCGCCTCCCGGATCCTGCTCACGCACGCCCGGGACGAGATGGAGATCGAGCTCTTCGATGGGATCGAGGACAAGGGCGGGCGGTTCGCCCGCAAGACGCTCGCCCTGAAGGTGTTCGACTGCGTGGTCAACAAGACGAACCACTTCGGATACAACTGGCTCGTCGCCCCCAAGGCCAAGATCGACGACGGCTATCTCGACGTGACCCTGTTCGACAACCGGGCCCCCAGCTACCTCTTCTACTTCCCCCTGATCTATTTCGGCCGCTACCAGCGGTTTCTCAAGCACTACAAGGTGGAGCGGATCATCATCCGGGGCCGGGGCCTCCATATCCAATACAACGGCGAAGCGCTCGGCCCCCGGGACCGGGTGGAGCTCAAAGTCCTGCCCCAGGCCCTCCGGGTCATCGGCCCCTGAGGGCGATCTCCTAACGGGACCCTAGGTCCGGATTCCGGCCGTGATTTCGAACGCGGGCGGGGCCAGGAGGTGGCGTTTCACCGTGCACTGATCGGCCGCCTTGATCACGGCCGTCTTGTATTTCTCGGGAAAGCCCGGCGGCAAGGAAATGTCGATCGCGACCTTGGCGATCATCCGCGTTTTCGGGTCGCGCTCCGTCCGCATCGTCACGTCCAGCCCTTCGGTCGGGATCTTCCGCTCCGCGCAGAACAACACGACGAAATAGCCCGCGCACGTAGCGAGCGAGGCCAGGAACAGGTCGAACGGCGACGGGGCCGCGCCCGTCCCGCCGGCATAGGCCGGCTGGTCGGTTTTGAAGGTGAAGCCTTTGAAGGCCGCGTCCACCCGGACGCCTCCGGGAAACGTCACTTTGATCAGTTCATCCACGGGTTCGGGACTCCTTTCGGACAGTTTGAAGTTCGGGCAGGGCAGCCCGGGACGGACCGCCCCCCGCGCCCTTGTGGAAGACCGCCAGCAGGAGATTGCGGTCCTTGGCGGTCATGGCCAGGCGGCCGAAGAGCTCGAAGACCACGTCCGCGACGTGGCGGCGGTTGGTGTCGTGCACGAACCCCCGCTCCTCCAGGATCGCCAGGACCCGGCCGATGGCCGCCTCCTGGTCCGCGCGGGGCAGAGGAGCCTCGCGGATCGCGCCGGGCGAGGGACGGCCGGCGGCGAAGAGCGGATACAGGGTCAGCAGCACGGCCGCGGCGAGATTGAAGGACGGCTGCCGGACCGCCTGGGGGATCGTGAACCGGAAATTCGAGTGCCGCATCTCCTCCGAGGTCAGGCCCGTCCGTTCGTTGCCGAACAGGAGGCCGATCCGGGTCGCCGCAGGATAGCTGCGGATTTTTTCCACGGCTTCGTCCAGACTCAACGCGGGGAAATTCGATCGGGGCCGGGCCGTGGCCGCGAAGACGACCTGGAGGTCGGCCGTCGCGGCGGCCGGGTTGGGGCAGAGCCGGGCGCTCTCGAGGATGTCCGCGGCGTGGACCGCGGCGGCGAAGGCCTTGACCCGGATGCGCCGGACGCCGGCCAGGCGAAGGTCGCGCACCCCCGTATTCTTCATCGCCCGGGCGGCCAGGCCGATGTTCTCGGGGTTCTCGGGCCGGAGGAGGATCACGGACAGCATGCGGGCATTATAGCCCATTTCCCCTCCGAGTTGACTTTCGCCTCGTTCCGAATAAGATGAAAGGCAATCCGGATGGAAAGACTGGAAAGGACGCCCCATGACCGACATCAAGAAGCTTGAAGCGCTGTTCCATGAGCACAAATTCACCGATTTCCGTTGGATCGACCCGAAGGACATCGTCGTCGCCCAATGGGTGCGGATGAAATGCCGGTTCGGCTGCGACGAATACGGCCGGAACGCCTGCTGCCCGCCCCATACGCCCTCGATCGAGGAATGCGAACGGTTTTTCCGCGACTATCGGACCGCGGCTATCTTCCACTTCGCCAAATCGGTCGACAAGCCCGAGGACCGGCACGCCTGGACCCGCGGTATCAATGCGGCGCTTTCCAAGCTCGAGCAGGCCGTCTTCCTGGCCGGCCGGGTCAAGGCCTTCATGCTCTTCATGGACAGCTGTACCCTTTGCGCCAAGTGCGTCAGCTCGCGCGCCGAGTGCAAGAAGCCGAAGCTCGCCCGCCCGGCGCCCGAGGCCATGGGCATCGACGTCTTCTCGACGGTCCTCAAGGCAGGCTACCCGATCGAGGTCCTCAACGACTACAGCCAGCAGATGAACCGCTACGCGATTCTCCTGGTCGAATAGCGGGTCCGGTTTCCCAAGGAACGCACGGAAGGGCTCGCCCGGGACGACCTGTCCGGATATTTCGACTAGGATTTGTTATAATATTCGTTCGGATTCCTCAAAGGAGCATTCCCATGCAGGCAGTCATCCTCGCCGCCGGCGTCGGCAAGCGCCTGGGGCATCTCACCAAGAATTCCACCAAATGCATGGTGGAGCTCAACGGACGTCGTCTGATCGAATACATGTTCGAATCGCTCGCCGTCGCGGGCGTCGGCCATGTGGTCATGGTCGTCGGCCACGGAGCCGACGAGGTCCGCCGCTTCCTGGGATCCTCGTACGGCGGGCTCCGGATCAGCTACGTCGAGAACTCCGTCTACGCCAAGACCAACAACATCTACTCGCTCTACTTGGCCAAGGACTACATGGAGGAGGACGACACGCTCCTCCTCGAGAGCGACATCATCTTCGAACCTCAGCTCCTGAAGGAGATCCTCGCCCACGAGGCCGAGAACCTGGCCGTCGTGGCCAAGTTCCAGTCCTGGATGGACGGGACCGTGGCCACCATGGACGCCGAGGACAACATCACGGGTTTCATCTCCAAAAAGAAACTGGACTGGACCGACCTCGGCAAATACTACAAGACGGTCAACATCTACAAGCTGTCGCGGACGTTCTGCCGGACCCATTTCCTCCCCTTCCTCAAGACCTACATCGAGGCCAAGGGGGTCAACGAGTATTACGAAGAGGTCCTCAAGATCCTGACGTTCATCGACTCCGGCGCCCTCAAGGCCTTCGAGATGGGCGACCGGCTCTGGTATGAGATCGACGACATCCAGGACCTCGACATCGCCTCGATCCTGTTCTCGCGCGAGAAAGACCGGCTGGCGCTGCTCAAGAAGCGCTTCGGCGGATACTGGCGCTTCCCGTTCCTCAAGGACTTCTGCTACCTCGTCAATCCCTATTTCCCTTCCCGGCGGATGCTCCTCGAGTTCGGCCAGAACTTCCCCATCCTCCTGACGAGCTACCCGTCCGGCCAGAACGTCCAGAACCTGCTCGCGGCCAAGATGCACAACGGGAACGTCGACCACTTCCTGGTCGGCAACGGCGCCTCGGAGCTGATCAAGGCGCTCCTCCGCGAGCTCGAAGGCAAGGTGGGCATCCACACGCCGACGTTCGACGAGTACACGGCCTGCGTCCGGCCGGGGCGCCTCGTCGAATTCCCGCCTGCGCGGCCGGACTTCCGGTACACGGTCGACGACATCTACGACTTCGCCGTCGGGAACGGTATCGCCACCTATATCCTCATCAACCCCGACAATCCCACCGGGCATTTCCTGCCCCGGGCGGAAATCCTGGGCCTCCTGGACCGGTTTCAGGACAAAAACATCCGCCTCATCCTCGACGAGTCATTCGCCGATTTCGTGGACGGGACGACCGACCACAGCTTCCTCGACAACGGCCTCCTCGAGAAATACAGAAACCTGGTCGTGGTGAAAAGCATCAGCAAGTCCTACGGCATCCCGGGCGCCCGCCTGGGCTTCATCGCAAGCTCGGACGCCGAGGCCATCCGCCTCGCCCGGAAGAACGTCTCGATCTGGAACGTCAACTCGTTCGGCGAGAACTTCCTCCAGATCATCGACAAGTACACGGGCAAGTTCCAGACCGCCTGCCGCCGGATCGAGGAGGAGCGCGAGCGCTTCTTCGCCGAGCTGCAAAAGATCGCGTTTCTCCGCCCCCTGCCGTCGAAGGCCAACTACATCCTCTGCGAAGTCAAGGCCCCCTGGACGTCGGGCCGGCTGGCCGAGGCGCTCATCGGGAAGCGCTGGATCTTCATCAAGGACCTGGCCGGGAAGAAGGGGTTCGGGCAGGGGTCCTGGATCCGGCTCACGGTCCGAGACAAGGCGGACGACGACGCCCTGCTGGATGCGCTCAAGGAAATCCGCTGACCCGTCCGCTAGTTAGGGGCTGAGATCGGCCCCGGCCCGCCGGGGGAACCAGTCCCGTCGGTTCCCCCCCCATCGAAACCGATGGGGCCCCCCCTCCGCTATGCGGGCCTTGGGCCGACCCCAGCCCCATATAGGCCTTTGTCGGAGGGAGGACTCCTTTTCGAGCTGACTATTCGACGGTCCGGGTGGCGATGACATTCACCCCCGTCCCCAGCACGTCGGCGATCAGCACCTGACCGCGCCGCACGGGGAGCGGCGGCCGGAGCTTCGCGATCTCGGCCAGGATGGGGAAGATCGCATCGCGCGGGACGCGGTCGCTCAGCCGGACCGAAATCATCCGCGCAGCCGTGCCCCGCGCCGGGAAAGTGCCGGCTGCGCCCGCCTCGGTCCGCGCTGGTAAAGTGCCGGTTGCGCCCGCTTCGGTCCGCGCTGGTATCGAGGTCGCCAGGTTCCGCTTCGGGTGGAGGACCTCGTCCTGGGCGAACCCCACGCCTTTGTCGCATTGGCTTCCGCGGACGTTAAGCGCCTCGCCCTCCCGCTGAACCTCGAGTTCGCAGCCGACGGGGCACAGGAGGCAGGTCAGCCGGTCATCCATGGCACCGGACCTCCACGTCCTCCTCGACGGCCCGTTTGATCCTGATTTTCAGCATCTCGGAGGGGACCAGCCGCGCGAATTTCTTCCGGAAATAGAGCGCCCCGGACGCGGCGCCTCGGACGGTCACCCACCGGCCGCGGCCGGGGACCGTGACCCGGAAATTCAGCTCGAGTCCCTCCGTCCCGGCCTGCGCAGCCTGGGGAAGGACATAGCGGATGTTCTCGCCGGGCGCGATGCGGACCCGCCGGCTTTCTGCGGCCCCCGCCCCGCGGGCGAGGAACTCGGCCGCGCGGCGGCCCGCCGCAAATCCCTCGAACGACGCCCCATCGGCGATGTCGTGGATATGGAGGACGTTGCCGCAGGAGAAGATCCCGGGGACCGAGGTCATCAGCGTCTCGTCCACGAGCGCGCCGCCGGTGAGGGGCGAGAGCTCGATGCCCGCCCTCCGGGAGAGCTCGTTTTCCGGAATCAGTCCCACCGAAAGAAGCAGCGTGTCGCAGGCCACCTCGCGCTCGGTGCCGGCGATGGGGCGGAGCGCCTCGTCCACCCGGGCCACGACCACGCCCGAAACGCGGTCCCGGCCCCGGACCTCAACGACCGTGCTCGAGAGCTCCAGGGGGATGTCGAAATCCCGAAGGCACTGCCGGACGTTCCGCTCCAAGCCGTTCGCCCAGGGCATGAGCTCGAATACGCCCCGGACGCGCATCCCCTCGAAGGTCAGCCGCCGGGCCATGATCAGGCCGATGTCGCCCGAGCCGAGGATGACCGCGTCGTGTCCGATCCGAAGGTTCTGGAGATTGACCATGTGCTGGGCGCTTCCCGCGGTGAGGACGCCCGCCGGCCGCGTGCCCGGGATCTCGATCATCTCCCGCGTCCGCTCCCGGCAGCCCATGGCCAGGACGACCGCCCTGGCCCGGATCAGACGGTAGCCGTCGGCCGAATTCACCCGCAGGAGCCGGTCCGCGGTCAGATCCAGGACCATGGCCCCGGTCCGGGTGCGGACGCCTTCGCGCCAAGCGTCTTCGGCCAAGCGCTCGGCGTATTCGGGCCCCGAGATCGACTCCTTATAGAGGAAGAGGCCGAAGCCGTCGTGGACGCATTGGCGGAGGATTCCGCCGAGCTCGCGCTCGCGCTCGAGGATGAGGACGTCCTCCGCGCCCGCGCGCCGGGCGCCGAGGGCCGCAGCCAGGCCGGCCGGCCCCCCGCCGATGACCACGACGTCGTGCGTTTCGGGCCCGGCCGTCATGGCTTGTTCCGTCCGTAGAACATTTCCGAGCCGCTCCCCCGCTTGCTGATTTTCTCCGGCGGCACGCCCTCGGCCTGCAGGATGTCCGCAAGCCGCGGACCGCAAAATCCGCCCTGGCAGCGTCCCATGCCGCAGCGCGTCCGGCGCTTGACCGCGTCCAAGCTTCTGGCCCCGAAGGGATTGCGGACCGCCGCCGTCACCTCCGCCCGCGTCACATGCTCGCAGCGGCAGACCATCTCGCCCCAGGCCCGATCCGCGGCAACGCGCCGGACCCTCTCGTCGTCGTCGAGAAGAGCGAATTTGGGGACGGCCGGCCGATCGGGCCGGAAATCGGGCCGGAGCGCGAGATCCTCCCGCGCGCCGATGATGTCGATCACCCGGGCCGCGAGCGCCGGCGCGGCGGTCAGCCCGGGTGATTCGATGCCGACCAAGTTCACCCAGCGGGGCCGGAGCCGGCTTTCCTCCACGATGAAATCGGCCAGCTTGACCCGACCCTGGGGGTCGGTGAGCTTGGGTCGCAGACCGGCGTATGCATGGATGAACAGAAGCCGCCGCAGTTCGGGGACAAGGAGGAAGGCTTCCGCCTTGAGCCGGTCCATGACCGGACGGGTCGTGGCCGCGTCCCGCTTGTCCTCGACGTAAGCCGAGCTTGGGCCGAGGAGGATATGTCCCTCGAGAGTGGGCGTGAGGTGCGCGCCGAGAAAGGAGTCGTCCCGGGGCGGCACCGGATAGACGGGGATATCGAGGACGGCCGCCGCCTCCTTGTCCGTGATCAGGTATTCGCCGCGATAGGGATAGATCCGGTAGTCCTCGATGCCGGCCAGCGCCGCCACCTCGTCCGAATACAGTCCGGCGCAGTTGACGACCCAGCGCGCCGAAAACCGGCCGCGCGGGGTCTCGAGAAGAAAGCCCTCCGGCCGGACGTCGACGGCCGTCAGGGGCGTTTCGAGGAGGACCCGGGCGCCGTTCTGGAGGGCGCATTCGGCCAGGGCGATCGTGAATTCGTAGGGAGAGATGATGCCCGAGTGGGGCGAGGATAGCGCCCAACGGCCGCGGACGCGGGGGGCGCGGGCGCGGATGCCGCTTTCGTCCACGATCTCGAGGCCGGGCGTGCCGTTCCGGTCACCTTGGGCCTTGAGCTCCTCCAGGCGCGGCCGGTCTTCGTCGGCCAGGGCCACGACGAGCTTCCCCGTCCGGCGATGGGGAACGCCGAGCTCCCGGGCCAGGCGGTAGATCCGGGACAGACCTTCGACGTTCGTCCGGGCCTTCAGCGTTCCCGAGGGGACGTTGAAGCCGGCGTGGATAACGCCGCTGTTGCCTTTGCTGATGCCCTCGGCCAGGTCGGACTCGCGCTCGAGGAGGAGCAGTCGGAGGCCGTATCGGGAGAGCTCGCGGAGGACGGCACAGCCGACGACCCCGCCCCCGACGACCACGACATCGAAGGCGGACGGGAGCGGTTCGGACTTGGCGGAAACGGGTATCTTCGGGCGCATAGCGGTACGGAATGATAGCAGAACGGGACAAGGACTTCCAGGCGGGCTGCGGGGGGGCTGCGGGGTCAGGTCTTAACATTTAACAAATTTGACTCGGCCTGACCCCGTAGTGCCAGGTCTCGCTAAAAATATCAAAAGTTAAGACCTGACCCCCATCTATGGCGCGGCGCGAGCCCCGGTCGCTCGAAGCGGCGGGGACCCGCGGTTTGTGGGTGAGCCGCGAGAGCGACTGGGGCGGG